>Ga0190303_1001023_pt1 | contig 11416 bp, 8 predicted proteins | sample 48700701_MG_FD_161672 | JGI IMG/M metagenome (GOLD analysis project Ga0190303, IMG submission 161672) | Hydrothermal vent sediment bacterial communities from Southern Trench, Guaymas Basin, Mexico - 4870-07-0-1_MG | ecosystem: Environmental > Aquatic > Marine > Hydrothermal vents > Sediment ...
GAAGATAAGCAGATTGAAAATAACAGATGGGCCTAAATATTCGCTTATTATTTCTGCGAACGGGAGATTCTTATGTTTTATAGGTAATACGGATGTGGATGATTATACGGGTACTACAAATATAAAACCGTTTGTTTACGATTTGGAGAATAGAAATCATTTTTGTATAATGGAAAACAGGGATCTCATGTGTACAGATACGACGATTGATGATATGGGAGAAGGATTCGAATCCGCTTCCATTAAAATAACACCGGAAAATGTACTATATTTCCAAGTGAGCAAGACAGGCAATACGCATCTGTACAAGTATGATCTTAGTAAAGGTAAATTGCATCATGTTTTTTCCGGTGAGGGGAAAGTGATGTCATTTGATGCACGTGGAAAAACGGAGATATTTACCCTTTCGAGTACGGATCATCCGGGAAGAATTTTTATTAAACAGGGAAAGAGAAAAGAATTAATTGTAGATCCGAACAAGGAATTCGTATCATTGAGAAATATTGCAATTCCGGAGAAGATAAGTTGGAAAGGATTTGGGAATGACAGGATTTACGGATGGATCCTTAAACCGTATAATTTCAAAGATGGTAAGAAGTATCCTCTTATTGTAGAAATTCACGGTGGTCCGCATGCTCAATACGGTAATAGTTTTTTTCATGAATTCCAAGTGCTTGCGGCAAAAGGTTATATTATTTTTTATTCGAATACGCACGGGAGTACAGGTTATGGTGAAAAATTTGCCAAATCACTTGTAAAACGATGGGGAGAACCGGATTCGGTGGATATAATGAGAGCTATTGATATCTTAAAGAAAAAATCGTATGTCGATCCCCAAAGGATTGGTCTCACCGGAGGAAGCTACGGCGGTTTCATGACAAACTGGATGCTCGGCCATACCGATATATTTAAAGCGGCAGTGACGCAGAGAAGCATATCTAATCTTGTTAGTTTCTTTGGCAGCTCCGATTTTGGTTTCCAATTTAGAAAAGAATTCGGAACCACGTTCTGGGAGGATATAAATTATTTTTTAAAGTATTCTCCTATTTCGTATGTTAAAAACATAAAAACCCCGCTTCTGATTATTCATAGTGAAAATGATTTAAGGTGTCCCATTGAGCAGGCAGAACAACTCTATACGGCACTTAAAATATTAAGGAGAAAAGTCCGATTTGCACGATTTCCGGGGGAATCACACGGATTGTCCAGAATCGGGACTCCGTCAAGACGGTTACAGCGATTAAAGTTAATAACGAATTGGTTTAAGAAGCATCTCTGATAGTGGTAAAGTCCCGGCGGTTTGAGTATCAATGGTAAAATATAGCAATATTTACGTAAAATTTGCTATATTTCTCGATTAATAAGTAATTCCCGGATTAAATAAATAAGCCTTTAACGGTTTTATAAGTTATACAATAATGAGACATACTATAAATCAACCCCATAATTCCTCATATAGACTTATAAAAGACACAATAAGATTAAAATACCTCTTGACAAAGCATAATCACTGTTTTATAGTTTTATTGTAGGTAAACGAAAAGGAGGTATAATGAACAGACAAGAGTTAATTAAGGCTGTAGCTGCAGAGACTAATTTGAGCAACAAAAAGGTGAAAGAGGTAATAGACTCCATGCTGGATAACATTCAGAAGGCTGTCCTCAAAAAGGAAAAGGTGACATTCGTCGGTTTCGGAACTTTCCAGGCAAAATGGAGAAAACCCAGAACAGCTATCAATCCGAGAACAAAAGAGAAAATGAAAGTTAAGGGAAAATTTGTCCCTCACTTCAGTGCAGGTTCACAATTCAAAGTAAAAGCAGCAAAGATTAAGAAGTAATTTTCATTGATTAGAACAAAAGGGAGAGTGTTGCTCTCCCTTTTCTCATTTAATAATTAATTTCTTCGTTTGTCCGGTTTTTAATTTTAGAAAATAAACTCCTCTATTCAGTGTTCCAGATATAATTTCATTGTTACCGGCTGTGATTCGCTTAACCGGGATACCATCCATACGATATATCACTCCATCTGCATTTGTCATTATTTCTACAGCGTGTTTTGTGTATAGAATTCTAATACAACTGTTTTGTGCGGGAGAGCCATTATGTTTTTCCAATCCTCCGTTAGTGAGTGTAAATATGTTACCGTACAGATCCCATTTCCCGTCATGATATTCTTGAAATATAACAGGAACCTTGTAAAGAGTTCTATAACCGTTTATAACACAAAGAGAGGGATAATCACCCTCATAACTACCGGAATTCAAGATATATTTCTGCCCGTTAATCCAATTGGAAGCATATACGTGTCTATTTTCTTCATCCTTTACGTAACATTCAAAATCTCCCGTATTTTCTTTTGTTATTGCTCCGACATCCACAATTCTATGATGTCCGATAAATATGTTTGATGTGTCAATGGTATGACGAGATGTCCCATCGTAAAAAATCAATGAATAAATATTGCCGTTCTTTTCCGTATAAAGGTAGTTACCATAATCGGTTACCATTGGGTAAAGAGGAGCAGTACTGGTGTTTGTAAACAGCGAATCGGTTCGGTGTATACGCCAAACTCCGTCTAAATTTACATCATAGACAAGCCCTGTTACAGTTGAAAAAGAGGGATGGTATGAATCATAATTGATATCTGATACAATTGTTGCAGAACTCCAGGAGCTTCCGCTAAAATACGTGTAGTAAATACGCCCTATGGATTGAAAATATAACTTTTTCCCGTAAGGATACGGATAGAGTTCATCACCCAAAATAGAGTAGATCTGTTCCGGGTAACTCCAAGTATTATTGCCCATATAATATGAATAGTAAAGCTGAAAGTATGAATTATTTTTCCTTTCCCAAATTATCATAGGGTGAGTTGAGTCGAGATAGGTTACAATGGGATTTTTGTCGATATAGTTACCTTCGGTTAATCGAAGGGGGGAGATGCTTGTTAAATCGGAATTTTCGATTGCCACATAGATTGTACATGAAACGGTTGTATCTCCTCTTTCCCAAGCGAGTGTAAATGTAGGACTATCCATGTTAAATGAAGCTATGTATGGTTTCATATCGTTATAGGGACTTTCCACAACGGAAACGGTAGAACCGTATAGTAATAAAGGAGCAAAAATAATTAGGTATCTTAAAATTTTCATATCAGCCTCCTGATTTTGCATATTCGATTATTCTATGCAATAGATGGGGCATTGCATCGGGATCTGTTCCTGTAAAGAGATTCCCGTCGGCTTCAACAGGATTCCCTGTGTATATAGCTCCTGAATTGATTATATCATCTTTGATTGCGTAATATCCTGTAATCTTTTTTTCTTTGACGATGCCAGCTGATATCAGGACCCATGGTCCATGACAAATAGAACCGATTATTTTACCTTTATTGTACATAGCTGAAACAAAATCCAATATTTTTTTGCTACGTCTGAGTCGATCAGGGGCATATCCCCCGGGGATAAACAATATATCATAATCATTTTCTAATATTGAATCGATTGTTTTCTCCGTCTTGAATATACCTCCCTTTTTTCCTTTAACGGATTTAACAGTAGTCCCGATTACATCAACCTCCCATTTCTCCTCTTTAAACCTGTATAGCGGATATATAAACTCACTATCTTCCACCAATTCATCAATTAAAATGGCAACTTTCATTTTTCCTCCTTTGTATCTTTCCATATAATTTAATACCTATGAGAACATAAGTCAATAGGTGGGGAGTTTGCGGAAGTAATACTATTTAAATCTCCGGCAAAATACAGATACTTGTATATTTATATTAGATTGGATTTTCCCTTGAAAATCGTATCAAAATATAATACTATTTGATATGCAGTTCATGTATACTATATTTTTAGCCGGTATTATAAACATTATTCTGTCTGCAATTGTGTTGGTTTCCGATAGCAAAAACAGAAAGAATATTTCACTGTCCGTATTTTTTTTAAATTTATCCCTTTGGGACATATTCTTGTTTTATAAACTTTACTACGGCAATGACCCTTATCTTCATCTTTTATATGCTACCGTTTCCTTGCTCCCTGTTACTTCGTACTATTTCCTATATTCATATATCAAAAAGACAGAAGGATTCAATATATTAAAATACACAATTATCACATTTTCTTCTATATTCTTTATTCTTTCTTTAATGAGAATTATGTTAAATTACCTTTATCATAATATATTGGTTTTATATCTCCTGTTTTCATTTATAGCAATGGATATATTTCTGCTTGTCGAGTTTCGCAGAGAGACAAAACCATATGTAAAGATACGATTAAAGTATATATTTACGGCTTTGACAATTCTGCTTATTCTCGGAAGTACCGATTTTATGACCTTCTTTAATTTTCTTAGACCTGTTATGTTGGGGAATATCGGGACAATAATTTTCGTATTTATGATGGCGTATATTTTTATCCAAAAGAATATTTTACCGATTGATTATTTGCTTATTAAGGCATTCATCTATTTGTTGCTGGTATTATTGTCCGGGCTTGCAGGATATTTTGTAATTTACGGATGGAGAAGTTTTTCATATGTACTTTATGTAAAAATGCTCATTGCGGTACTTGTCATTATTATTCTGTATAAAATTATGGAAGAAGGAATATACAGGCTTTCCAACAAACTGTTGTCGCTTGATGATTATAAATATCAAAAATTGATAAATAGTATTGAAGAGGAGGGGGAAAAAGGGGCGAATTTGGCTAGTTTATTAAAAAAGATAGTAGACGAAATCATTGAAATTATGCATTTGAATGCCGCAGGTGTACTTGCGGTTCAAGGAAAAAGAAACGAGATCTTATATTCCAAGGGGGAGGGTGAAGATAAATACTTGAAAGAAGTAAGAATTGGTATGGAAGAAAACGGTATTGATATAAGAAATTATAATAAGAAGCAAATTGTCATATACAAAATCGGGAAAAAGGGGATAGTTTTTTATTTTATTAGAAACCGCGGAACATTTGGTCAACACGAATTATTATTTATTGAAACATTGCTTAAACAAATGAGGAATGCAATAGATAGGAATGATATGTTAAGGCGTATGGATGAAATGCAAAAGATAGCATTTGCCGGGGAAGTAGCTTCGGGGATAGCACATGATATTAGAAATCCGTTGAGTTCTATAAAGGGAGCGGTTCAATATATAGAAGATGCAATTCCCGAAGAAGATAAGGAGTATCTGGACATTATATATGAAGATATTAATAGAATAGAACACATAATTGAGAGATTTCAAATATTCGCCGTCTCGAGAGAAGTCATGAAAAGCGAAACCCCCGTTGAAGAATTTATTGGTAATGTTAAAGGGCGTTTTAAGAATAAGGAATTGAGTATAGAGAATAATATTCCTGATAAATACTTTTCTGTGGACCCCATACTGTTGGAAGAGATAGTTTATAATATTATCCAAAATGCATTTGATTCGTATGGTGAACGCGAAGGAGAAGTATATATGAAGCTTGAAAGGGAGGATGATGATTTGATGATAAATATAATCGACCATGGAAAGGGAATTAATAAAAAGGATGCGGGAAAAATATTCAATCCGTTTTATACTACCCGCATTAACGGAATAGGGCTTGGTCTTTCAATAACGAAAAAAATGATAAATGCTTGTGGTGGCACAATAAATTATGAGAGTAATGAAAATGGAGGAACAACATTTATAATAAGAATGGAGAGAGTATGGTAACGATTTTAATTGTGGATGATGAAGCGCATATACGAAAAGTAATAGGAGGGATTCTAAAAAAGAGGGGGTATGATATAATCGAGGCGGAAAATGGTGTGGAAGGATTGAATCTGTTTGAACAGGCGGATATAGTAATAACGGACATTCATATGCCCAAGATAGACGGATTGGAATTTATCGAGGAGATTAGAACGAGAACGGACCGTGATGTACCAATTATTATTCTCACGGCATATAGCACGACTGAAATTGCCATAAAGGCGCTTAAATTAGGGGCATTCGATTATATCAAAAAACCGTTTGAGAAAGAAGAGTTGATAAGTAGTGTGGAGAAGGCGTCTAAAACAGTTGAAAAGGGAAAAGAAGATGTTGTTGCAAGAAAAGGGGATTTTATTGTTCCTATAATGAAGGGAGAGAAGGGAGAAAAAATACTAAAACAGGTAGAAAAAATAGCGGATTTAAATGTCAATGTTATTTTAACAGGAGAGACGGGTACGGGAAAAAGTCTGCTTGCCTCGTATATTCATGCTATAGGCAATCGTTCCAAAAATCCCTTTATAAAGGTAAATTGTGGGGCTATTCCAAAGGAACTTATTGAAAGCGAATTATTCGGACATAAAAAAGGAGCTTTTACGGGGGCTTATGATACAAAGCCGGGAAAATTTCAATTGGCTGACGGAGGGACCATTTTTCTTGATGAAATTGCGGAAATTCCATTAAATTTACAGGCAAAATTGTTATATGCGATTCAGGAGAAGGAGATACAGATGGTAGGAGGGGGTAAAGGCGAGAAGGTGGATGTCCGCATTATCTCTGCAACCAACAGGGACATCGAATCTCTCGTAGAGAGGGGAGAGTTTAGAGAGGATTTGTATTACAGAATTAGTACAATTCATCTTCATTTACCTCCACTGAGAGAGCGAATTGATGAATTCAGGGAAATTGTCGATTTTCTTATGGAAGATATAAAGAATAAGTATGATATCGAAAATAAAGTAATCGATGATCATATTATGGAAAAATTGATGAAGTATCATTGGCCCGGGAATATAAGGGAGCTTCAAAATGTATTGGAACGGTTTGTTCTTTTAGGTGAATTAAAAATGAAAAAATCCGTGACGACTTCGGAGTTTAACTTAAATGCTGTTCAAGCGGAAACGATAAAGCGGGCTCTTGCCGTATCCGGCAATAATGTCAGTAAAGCTGCCGAACTATTGGGCATTGCAAGAAGGACCCTGTATAATAAAATCAAAGAACTTGACATTGAAATAAATTAGGAAATGAAGTATTATATTAAACAGAGTATTGCTCAAATAGTACCTTTGTAATGTTTTCTTGACATTAGAAATACTATGTTATATATTAGATATAAGGAGTTTTATGAGAGGTATAAAAAAGACGACTAAACCCGTAATTGATGATAATAATTATTTATCTTCTATACGAGAAAAGATAAGAGTTATTTATAATGATGTTTCGAATCTTCCGAGACAGCTGGATCTGATTGGTAAATCCACCGATGAATTAAATGTATATGCAGAAAAAATCGAGGATGTGGGATTATCTCATTCCTATATATTTGAGAAAATCGAGACGGAACTGAAGAACATATTTGCATCAGTACAGGTTTTAAGTGAATCTTCCGATATGTCTGTCTCATTCGTTGAAAGATTCAGTGAGGCAACGGAGAATATTACTAAGTATTACGGTAACGCCATAGATAATTTGTCTGTTATTCCCGAGAGGATAAATAGAACGGGAAGTGATATTGTAAAATTGCAGGAGAGTTTTGCGAAAATAAAAACAATAACGGACGAAATCTTGAGGATTTCCAAGAAAACGGAAGAAACATCAAGAAATGCCGGTATAAAAGCATTTCACGCAGGCGATCAAGGAAAGGGATTCGAAGTCGTTGCTCAGGAAATGGAAAAGTTGGCTAAGGTGTCATTTGAAGCTTCCGAAAATATTCCGAAAATCATCGATAAAATTGATGAGGAAAACATATCATTAAATAAGGATATAAATCAATCAAAAGAGCATATTGATTACATAATAAAATCGATAGATTCCAGCCGTATATTCATGAAGAACATAAAAAACGAAACAAATGACATTGTTAACAATTTTAACTCTGTTAAGATATTGATAGAGAAAGAAAACGAAAGAAAAAACAGTATATTGAATATCAATAATAAAATGGAAGCAATTGCCAAATTCATCGTGGTATTTACCAGTAGGATTAAAAATTTTAGTGAATCTGCTACAAATATTATGGAGGATCTTTTTACATATAAAAATGCTTTTTTTGATTTGTTAAATTCTTCTCTTACCAAGGACAAAGAGGCGGAGAGAAAGATATTGGATTCCTTTAAAGGTTTTAAAATGTTTAAAACGCTGTTTGAAAATTATGCGGATTTTCAGGAACAGTTGGATAATTTGAGTAAGGAATTCAAATCGCAGGCAGAGGAATTATTGGAGTTAACAAAGAGTGCAGACGGGGAAATAGAGGGCTTGAATAGTGACATGAAAATGCTTGAGGATATATCGAAAAAGTTAAAGGAATCACATACCGTAATAGGGAAAAATATAGACGATATAGGAGTAGAATCACAGAATATAATTGATCATATTGATAGTCTTACTAAATTGTTTGAAAATTCGAACAATTCATTAAATAGAATTAATTTATTATTAAAGGAACTCGAATCTAGCACAGAGAAGATAAAGATAGTTTTTAAAAGAACAAAAATATTATCGCTTTATGCGGGTATCGAGGCAGCCAAGTCAGGTAAATTTAAATCCGAGTTGGAGATAATAGTAAACGATTTAAAGATGTTATCATCAAATTCAGAGGAATTAGTTAAAGATATCGATCGCATTAAAAACGGTATGAGAAACACGTTTGTTGTAACAAACGCCAATTCCGTCAAAACATCGAAAATAATGGATCAAACAAAAAAGCTGGTTGATTTTGCAATAACAAACGGTAGAAATGTAAGCAATATATTATCACAATTAAATTTGTTGATTCAAGAGGTTTCGAGGGCTGTACAGAACCAGAAAAACATAATAGATTCGATGAGATCGATAATAGGAGATGAGTTTATTAAACAAACGGGGAAAATAAACGGATATCTTGATGAAATGGAATCTTTGATTGATAAGAACAAAGAATATATCGGAGAAATAAGGAAATTGAGTGACATAGAACCGCCGAAAATAAGAAGAAAGGCTACAACTGAAAGGCACATATTCAGATACTACATTGGCGGAATGCCTAGAACGCTTCTCCCGTTTATGAGTGGAGATGCAACCAGTTCGTCATATCTGTATCCTGCCGTAATAGGACTTACACAGTATTCAAAAGGGGTGAATATTTTACCTTCTGTGGCGAAAGGCTGGGACATAAGCATTGATGGTAAAACGATTACATTCGATTTAAGACAGGATATACATTTTCATAGCGGGAAAACACTTACAGCCGAAGATGTGGAATTTACGCTTTATAAAATCGCATCCTCTCCAAATTATTTCCAAATTATACATATAAAGGGGGTAGAAGATTATTACAATAAAAATTCCTCGGAAATCCCGGGAATAAGTGTGATTAACAAATATACGATCAAGATTGAATTAATCAGGCCATATATGCCTATATTCCAGAACCTGGCAGTTGCTCCTCTCGGAATTATTCCTTCGAATGAAGACATTTATATAAAGACGGATAATAATACGAAAAGAATTGTGAGTTGCGGTCCTTACAAAACCGTTGAATTTAATGATAATTTTATTAAATACGAATCATTTAAGGATTATTTTGTCGGGCAACCATTTATTGATGAGGTAATTGCTTATATAAAATTAGAGAAGGAACAAAAGACATACGATATGTTTATCAACGGTGAATTGGATTATATTGATCTATATGGCGAAAACCTTAGAAAGATATTACAGGATAAAAAATATGCACCTTTTGTGGTTAAAAGCTACGATCTGGGCACTCAATATCTGGGTTTCAACATGAAAACGGAGGGGCCATTTAAGAATAAACTATTGAGAATGGCAGCCTGTTATATTATTGACAGGAAGAAATATCTGAAAGAGGTTATGAAATCAAGCAGTATTCCTGCAAAGGGGATTTTCCCACCAAGTATGGCTGTATATAATCAGAAATTGAAAGGTTATTATTATGACGAGGAGAAGGCGATATCTCTTGCAAGACAAGCCGGATTCGGTCCCGGGACTAAGGAAAAAGCTATTATTACCATGTCAGGTACGGAAAAAGGTGCGCAGGACAGGTATAAATTCTTTAGAGAAGCGTTTTTGAAGATAGGTATTGAATTAGAACTTAAAGTTTACCCTTGGACCGAATTTTTGGAGAGAGTACATAGTGGACAAAGTGAGGTTTTTACATTGGGATGGAGTGCCGACACTGCCGATCCGGATAATTTCCTTTTCCCGCTTTTCTATTCCAAAAACAAAGGCGATTCCGGAAATACCTGTTTTTACGAGAATGAGAAGGTGGACAAATTGATTTTTGCAGGTATGGCTGAGAGAGATCCCGTTAAGAGAATACAGATTTACAGAAATGCGGAAAAAATAATACTTGAGGATGCTCCGTTAGTACCGTTATCTCACGGTTTGAATTACGGCATTTTTCAACCATATGTAAAAAATTCCTTTTTACATCCTTTATCCATATTTAGACCGCATTATTTTTGGTATGATAAATAGAGGTATATATGAAAAAGAAAAGCGATAAAAAAGAATTAAAACAATTTTTGATTTTTACCGTTGCTGGGAAAAAGTTTGCGATTGAGCTTGATTATATTACGGAAATTGGTGAATATATGGAAATAATGATTGTTCCTCGAGCAAAAAAATATATTCTTGGTGTCATAAACTTAAGAGGAATAATTGTTCCTGTTATCAGTTTAAGAAAGAGATTCAAATTGAGCGAGGATAAAATCACAAAGGATACGGGATTGATTTATATAAAAAAGGATGATGTTATATACGGAATAATGGTGGATAAGATAGAAGGAATAGAAAAGATTTCAAATGATAAAATAGGAGAGGTGCCGAAAATATTTAAAGAAAATATCGATATAGCATATTTCAAAGGGATGTTTGAGTTGAACAAACAGAAAATAATAGTACTCAAGACCGATTCAATTTTTGAGTGATTTAAGGAGGATATATGGATACAAGGGTATTAATTGTAGATGATGCTTTATTCATGAGAAGAATGTTGAGAGACATCTTGGAGAAAAACGGATACATTGTTTGTGGTGAAGCAAGCAATGGTAGGGAAGCTGTAGAGAAGTATCAAGAGCTAAATCCGGATTTGGTTACAATGGATATCATAATGCCTGATATGAGCGGAATAGATGCCGTTAAGGAGATTATGTCAATAGACTCAAATGCAAGGATTTTGATGGTTAGTGCAATGGGGCAACAGAGTCTCGTAGTCGAAGCTATACAAGCCGGCGCAAAAGATTATGTTGTAAAACCATTTCAAGCTGCAAGAGTCATCGAGGCAGTTGAGAGGATATTGAGGAAGTAAAATATATGGATATGGAGCGATACGAAGAGCTCTTTCGGGAAGAAGCCTCCGGAATATTAGAATCCATTTCTCTTGATATTATTGCCCTTGAAAAGGGTGATCAGGAAAAACTGGAAGAGCTTTTCAGAAATATTCATA
>Ga0190303_1001028_pt1 | contig 11391 bp, 6 predicted proteins | sample 48700701_MG_FD_161672 | JGI IMG/M metagenome (GOLD analysis project Ga0190303, IMG submission 161672) | Hydrothermal vent sediment bacterial communities from Southern Trench, Guaymas Basin, Mexico - 4870-07-0-1_MG | ecosystem: Environmental > Aquatic > Marine > Hydrothermal vents > Sediment ...
CATACCGGACTGATAAAATCTTATATTGGTATTGGTGCACTGCTTCTCGACGGTATCGGGGACACCATCCGGGTCTCCCTCACCGCGGACCCGGTTAAGGAAGTACTTGCCGGCCGGGAAATTCTCCGTGCACTGGGCCTGTTGCCCGACGTTCCAAAATTCGTATCCTGCCCCACATGTGGGCGCCTGGACTTCAACATTCGGAAATATGCCCCCATCATCGAAAAAGAAGTGGAAAAACTGGGCGGAAACATTACCGTTGCCGTCATGGGCTGCGCCGTAAACGGCCCGGGAGAGGCTAAAGAAGCGGATGTGGCACTCTGTGGCGCCAGGGGCTACGCCGGAATCTACAAGAAAGGCAAGCTCGTAGCCAAAACCGGCGAAGAAAACCTCGTAGAAACCTTTATGAAAGTGGTGAAAGAGGTGCTTGCTGAGGAAGAAGGGGAAAGAATTTAACACACAGTCTCAAAGACACAAAGTTCAGACAAAGAAAGGAAGGCCAGGTGAAGATAGGGATAAGAGCTTTCCATCTTCATTTAACTCTCAACAGGTATCATCTGACATCCGGCGCCTCAGCTGCTTCTCCTCCAGCGGGGAAAACGTCGGGGATTTTTTTGCCGAGAAAGCGCAGTACCAGCCACATCCCGACGCCGCCGATGGGATAAATGAGCCAGGCTGGGATATGGAGGTCAAGGAGCAGATAGCCAAGAAACAGCGCCGTCACGGCTGTGGTGAGGGCATAGGGAATTTGGGTACGCACGTGATCCACGTGATCACAGGCCGATGCCATAGAGGACATAATCGTGGTGTCAGAGATGGGGGAGCAGTGGTCACCAAACACCGCGCCGGACAATACCGCCGCGATGGTGGGGTAGAGGTAAGGAGTCCCGATTACCACGGGAACCAGCAGCGGATAAGTAATCGCCATGGTGCCCCAGGATGTCCCGGTGGCAAAGCTCATGGCCGCCGCCACGAGGAAGGTGAGGAGAGGAATGGCCCACATGGGCATTCGGGCCGACACAATGGAAAGAATAAAATCCGCTGTTTTCAGGTCAGTGCAGACCCGGCTCAAACTCCAGGCCAGTGTCAGGATCAGCACCGCCATCATCATTGACTTGATGCCGTCCAGCCAGCTATCCAATACTTCTGAAACCGTCAGGCGCCGGGCCAGAAGAGACAATACAGCTGCCGTGAAACAACCTGCTGCAGAGCCCCAGATCAGCGCGGCAAAACTGTCAGATTTCGAAAAAATTGCCCGAAGTTCCCACTGGCCGGAGTAGCCGGTGTAAAGAATACCCCAGAGTGTCACCAGAATCACGGAAAGGATGGGAATAAAGGCCAGCGCTGGCCGGCTGGGTTCCCCCATCTTTGTTTCCATGGCCGCCGGAGAAGCTTTTTCAGACAACAGTAGATTGTAGCGAACTGCCCGGCGCTCTGCCTTCAGCATGGGGCCGTAATCCCGTCCACTCATAGAAAGGAGAAAACCAAAAATCACGGTAAAAATCGGGTAGAACAAATAGGGAATGGAAAACAGAAAAGCGGAATACCCATCCATGGCAATACCTCTGGAATGAAAAACATCGGTAAGTACCCCCACTTCAAATCCGATCCAGGTGGAAATCACCGCCATACTGGCCACCGGAGCCGCAGTGGCATCCACAAAGAACGCAAGTTTTTCCCGGCTGACCCGGTAACGGTCGGTAATAGGGCGCATAGTGTTGCCCACAATGAGGGTGTTGGCGTAGTCGTCAAAAAAAATGGCACAGCCCAGAAACCAGCAGGCCAGCTGGGCGCCCCGACGACTTCGGATTCGTGGCAGAACAAGGTCCACAATGGCCGGTGTACCACCATTGGCAGAGATAATTCCAACCATGCCGCCGAGAAGTACACTGAAAATAATGATGGAGATGTGGTCATGGCTTGCAAGGGAATCCGGAATGACTTTTGAGAGGGTGTTCAGGACTGCTGGAAGCACCTTATAACTTGCAGTAATCCAGACCCCCAGCAAAACCCCCATCATAAGAGAAAGAATAACCTGCCTGAACAGCAGGGCAAAGAGAATTGCCACAAGAGGGGGGATGATGGACAAGACTGATGGGATGACCAGAAAATCCTGTTTATTCCCCCCTTTTGTCTTTGCAACACCAGTGCCGGTTTCAAGAAACACCGTACCGGATTCCACCGTTTTTCGCCTGGGTCCTGAAATGACAGAATCTGTGCTGATCTGCGCCGGAATACCCTTGAGATAAACTTTATCCCCAGCTCTCGCAGATGTGGGAAGAATCCCCGCAAACAGCACAAAGACGAATAAAACCGCCCGATAACGGCGTTTCATTTCAAATTCAGTCCGTTTCTTCCGGTGGTGCCTCAGTTGGAATCAACCCCAATTTTTCCCGTACCTTCAGTTCAATTTCAGCCCGGATATCCGGATTATCCTTGAAGAATTGCTTAACATTTTCCCGGCCCTGCCCCAGCCTTGTTTTGCCATAGGAAAACCATGAACCACTCTTTTCAACAATATCGAGATCCACACCGTAGTCGATTATTTCCCCTTCCTGAGATATACCGGTGCCGAACATGATGTCAAACTGGGTCATCTTGAAGGGCGGAGCCACCTTGTTTTTTACGATTTTTGCCCGAACCCGGTTTCCGATGGAGTTATCTCCATCACGAAGAGTCGTAATCCTCCGAACCTCAAGTCGGATGGATGAATAGAATTTCAGCGCGTTTCCACCTGATGTAGTTTCATTGCTGCCGTAGGTAACCCCGATTTTCTGGCGGATCTGGTTGATAAAAATCAATATTGCCTTGGACTTGGAAATTACCCCCGCCAACTTTCTCAGGGCATGGGACATGAGCCGCGCTTGGAGTCCCACCTGAGTCTCACCCATCTCCCCGTCCAGTTCCGCCTTGGGTACCAACGCCGCCACAGAATCAACAACGAGAATATCAATGGCACCGGAGCGGATCAGCATTTCGGCAATATCCAGTGCCTGCTCACCGTAATCCGGCTGGGAGATCAGCAGATTATCCACATCCACTCCCAGCTTCGCCGCATATTCCGGATCCAGCGCATGTTCTGCGTCAATAAAAGCAGCCATCCCCCCCTGCTTCTGCGCTTCCGCAATCATATGCAGAGAAACCGTTGTTTTCCCCGACGATTCCGGTCCGAAAATTTCAACAATCCTTCCCCGGGGAATTCCGCCCACCCCCAATGCCAGGTCAATTCCGATGGATCCTGTGGGAATTGAAGCAACATTGATTCCACTCTTGGAACCCAGGCGCATAATCGAGCCTTTCCCAAAATTCTTTTCAATCTGGCTCAAGGCCAGGTCCAATGCTTTCTCCCGGGGCATGTTCTTGTTCGCAGGTTGTTTCATTCCAACTCCTCGAATGTAAATTTGATAGCTTCATTCTACGATGTGAACGCCCCCCTGTCACCACCTATTTTGAAATTATAGAAGGGGACAGGCTCTTTATCTATTTCCATCTCTGAATTTCCGTATCACACCTCAATTTCCACTATGGCAAGAGCAATTGTTCTTTCGATACTTTCTGATAAGGTTGAAAATAAGATTGAGGGTGATTTTTCTGAATATCAGAGACAACCTCCCCCGAATTCGTATCTTCTTTATACCAAATGACTCTTAAGGATAAAACAGAAAATGAGGGCTTAGACTGCAAGCTTTCGAATGGAAAGAATGCCCGGACTGATACCGGTGCAATGGGCTTTTCTTTCTTTTTTTCTAATAATCGTTCCACCAAAACGAGCATAGGCCGTCATAATAAACTCCCTGGAGCCAATCACAACTCCGTCAGACAAGTATCGAAGTCGCGAAGAAAGTTCAACCTTATGCTTTCCAGTTAGGTTTGTTCCAGAAGACTTCTTCGAACCCAAATTACCGTAAGCGTACAGAAGATTCCGATATTTTCCTATGGCTTCTGACTTGGATCCGTACCCCATCAATTCTTCAATTCCTTCAAAAGAGAGAATATCGTCCCGATTACTGGTTTGATGCCGATAACCAAAACTCGAAAATCGGTATGTTTCCGGCTTTTCAACAATTCCGGCCCGTACAGGATTCAAGTCGATATAAGCCAGACAAGTCAGAAGTGCTTCTCCACTTTCCACCAAGAGACTTTTAAACCGCTCCGACCAGAATGTCCCTGTCTGATTATGCAGCCGGTTATACCACCATGAAAATGACTGTTTGACCTGCTTCATATATTCTGAGAAATCAGAAAGTTTTTCTCGGTACTCTTCTATGCTTTTCCCTTTCTTATACATGGGTTGACCATAAAAGCTTTCCACCCTTTTCTTTATGTCTTCATCGGTAAACCTGGCTTCGTTCTCCACCTTAATCAGCAGATGGAAGTGGTTGGACATGGCAGCGTAACCAATAGGCTTAACCAGGTAGAGCCCTGCATATTTCTTAATGATTTGTATGAGTTTTTCTTTCTCTACATCGCCCATCAGAAATTCCTTGTGAACAGCTCTTGAGATGACGTGATAAAAAGCATCTTCTCCCTTTACTTTTATTCTGGCAGTTCTTGGCATATACGACTCCTCGTTTTTGGTTTTTTTGATGTCGGAAATAGGATAACTGAATGGGAATGAAGTGTCAAGATAAAGAGCCTGTCCCTTTTTTTTCTTTGCTTCGCCGCTTGGGGTGGAGGGGGTTTGCTATTCATGTTGCAGGAAGGGAGGGGACATGGACACGGATACTCAGCAAGGAACCGGAGAGACAGGCGATTCCATATTGCCCCTCATAGTCCTGAAACACAAGGGAGGTTTTGTCTTTTTGTATCACTTTCAGATACGGGTCCAGATTCTCAAGGAGCGAAGTAAAGGCAGCGGAGCTGCTTTTATTATCTGTATAGCTAACCCGGATCAATGTTTCTGTTTTGCCGTTGGCTCTGTAGTCTGCAACCACCGCCCAGTTTTTTCGATTGAGCAGGAGAATGTCCCCTTCTCCAAGGGTGTATACCGGCTGCAGTGCTACCGGGCCCCTGGCCAGCCGAACGGAACCTTGCACCAGATTCTTTTCGGGAAGGGGGCATGGCCAGGCCAGGGCTTGGCCTTTTATCTGCGAAGTAAAGCTGTTGGCAAGTTTCCGCATCAGCGGAATGTGCTTTTTATTTCCATCAAAGTTGTTGATAAAGATAAACCAGCAGCCCCGGACCACGGCCAGTTGATAACGATCACCGGAGTTCCGGGGAATAACCCCCGCCATGGGCGTTTCCGACGCACATTTGGCGAGATAAATGCCCAGTGCCGCCAGGGGCTCGGTCATTCGATACATGTCCACCGACAATTGCGCTTTCTTCCGGGTCAGACGAATCACCCGCAGTTCTTTGAAGCCGAATTCAAGGAAGAGCTCCGCTCCCCCGTCGATATACCCATAAAGATTCTCAGCAGAATAGGTTTTTCGGCTTTCCACCTGCCAACCCGGCAGCGGTGGTATCGTGGGCACAGCTGCCCGTAATCCCGATGCAATCACAAGAAATAACAACAGAAAATAGCTATATCTGCACATACTGAATAGATTCGGACTTGGTGATACCCAGCCCGAGTTTCTGAGCATATCTCAGGTATTCGGTATAGATCGGGTGTTCATTTACCCGAACCCCCCGGCGTTTCCGTTCCGCAACCATTTCCCTGTGGCACACTGCATCCAGCGCGAAGGGGTCTGTGGCAATGTGCAGCGTATTGTACTCCCGGACGAATTTTGCGACCGGCATGGGGCCGCCGTCGAACTGGCCTCGGAGCCCGTCGGTGATGTTCAGCACCAACTTGTCCCGAAGGCAGGGGAAAGCCAGCACTTCTGTACAGACGTTGAAAAACAGGAGTTTGTGCAATCGGCCGGTATTGCAGATGGAGCCATAGCCCAGATTCTTGGTGGCCATGGAAATGCCGTTACCGGTGTTTTTGAATACGGGAATGTTTATGATTTTGGTCAGTTCCTTTGTCAGCAGCTTTCCGAAGTAGGAGTATTTTCCGTTGAAGACGTGCTGGTTCAGGTAGGGTTTTGTTTTGGGCCCATCTACATCGGCAAAGTAAAAGGCGCTCTTATCGAAGTTTCCTTCACTAATGTGGCACCCCTCCAGCGTCAACCAGCGGCTGTTGTCCCGTTTCCCTTCCGCCGCTGCTTCGTCCATAGTCTGCAATCCCTCAACTCGGATACCGGGAAAGCGTTTTTCAGTATAACCGGCATCCTTCAGCATGTAATCAAATCGGTCCCAGATTGCAATCTGTTTCCGGGGAATCCCGCCCTCTTCCAGCCACGAAATGACTGCGTCTACCACTTCCAGGCGGGTGGCAATCAGCCCGGACCCTACGGGATTCACCTTAATTCCCACCACATCCGTCTTTTCAAAAAACAGCAAAAATGCTTCGGGAGGTTTTTTCCCGGTGAGGCTGGCCAACCCCTTGCGAAACATGGCATCCACAATTCTGCTGTTCACCTTCCCGTCTTTCATCGCCTGTTCATCTTTCACACGAACCACTTTTCCCGGGAAGGGGCCTGGAATGGACCATTTTGTCTTTTTCACTTTCATGGCATCGCCAATATTGGTTTTGAGAAGAGCGGGCACTTTCCGCTTCGCCTGTTCCCTTGCCCATACCCATGGTGTCCCCAGCAACAGTCCTGTTGCAGTTGCCAGCCCGATGAACTCCCGGCGGTTGACACCCAAATCCCTGTCCAGTGATTTATATCCACCCTTCTCCATGAAGCCCTCCGTTGCTGCCCGTCCAGGCCAACAGCGATTATAATGTTCTGCTATTCAGTCTATCATATGGAATATGTTGAAAATTCTGATAACCCTGAGGTGGGGGTTTCCGTATGACTGAACATGATGCTATTTTTTCAAACATACTGGAGGACATATGAAACACTTCATGATTGGGGTTGTTGTACTGATGGCAACGCTGATGGCCACTGCGGGGCCATTTTATTTTCTCTCGGAACCGGATATCTCCTCGGACGGGAAACAGGTGGTATTCTGCTACAATGGTGATATCTGGCAGGTGGGCAGGGACGGCGGTACGGCCCACAGGCTCACGGCAATGCCGGGCACTGAGACGCGGCCCCGGATTTCCCCGGACAGCCAATGGCTGGCATTCACTGCTTCCCTAAATGGAAACCAGAATGTCTTTGTCATGCCACTGGCCGGCGGTGCCATCACCCAGCTGACCTTTAATGACAGCGCGGACGGGGTGGATTCCTGGTCATGGGATAGCCAATTCATCTACTTCACTTCCAACCGCTATAATTCTTTTACGTCTTACAAGGTTCCACGGAACGGGGGAACCCCGGTACGGCTTTTGAACGGCTACTTCAACACGATTCACGGAGTCACGGAAAACCCGGTTGACAAGAGCCTTCTTTTTACCGACAGCTGGGAATCTCTCCGCTTTGCGGACCGAAAAGGCTACAAAGGCCCGTTCAACCCGGATATCCAGTCCTACAATCTCGCAACCGATACCTTCAAGGCATTGACCCACTGGGAAGGAAAGGATTTTGACCCGATTATGGACCGGAAGGGGTCTCTCTATTTCATTTCAGACCAGTGCGACCCGAAGGGTGGTGTTACCAATCTATACACCCTGAGGGATGGAAAGAAGGTGCAGTTGACGGATTTTTCGGTTTCGGTCCGAAACCCAAGGGTTTCCGCCAACGGGGAAACAGTTGTGTTTGAAAAGGGCTACCGCCTCTTCCTGTACAATGTGGCAGATAAGAAATCCACCGTGCTCAATGTAGAACTTTTTACCGATCCCTCCCTGAGCTTATCGATTTCCTGCAATGTAAAGGGGAAAGTGACGGCCTTTGACGTGTCCCCTGATGAAAAGAAACTGGCCTTCGTGTCCAGAGGAGAGCTCTTTGTTTCAGATATTAAGGGCAAGTTTATCCGCAAACTGGAAACCAACCCCCAGGGCCGGGTATTGGAAGTAAAATGGCTGAAAAACAGCCGACGCCTGATTTTCAACCAGACAGTTCACGGCTGGCAGAACTGGTTTACCCTTCCAGCAGACGGCTCTGCCAGGGAAACCCCACTGACAAAAACCCATGGCAACGACCGGAATCTGGCATTGAACAGGGACCGGACCCTGGGGGTTTACCTTTCGGGGCTCCATGACGTGAAGCTTATCGATTTCAAGACCATGAAAATCCGCACTATTGCCACCGAAAACCTCTGGGGATTTTACAACTCAACCCCTTCGTTTTCACCGGATGACGCTTACGTGCTGTTCACCGCCTACCGCAATTTTGAGGAAGACATCTTTCTGACCAACCTGAAAACCGGGAAAACCCTGAACATCACCCACACCGGCGTATCCGAGAGCACCCCCTCTTTCTCTTCGGATGGAAAGTACCTGTACTTCGCCTCGGATCGAGTGCACCCGTCCTATCCACGGGGAGCAAATGCGGTTCGCATCTATCGGGTAGCTCTGGAAAATCTGGATACCGGTTTCCGCTTAAATGAGTTTGAAAAGCTGTTTAAGGTGGAAAAAAAGACAAAAACGGATGAAAATTCGAACAAAACTGGCAAAAAAGCAAAGAAAAACAAAGAAAAGTCCGAAAAAGAGAAGCTGGTGACGGTAAAGATTGACCTGACAGGTTTTCTGAACCGATTTGACAGAGTTTCCCCTGATCATGGAGACCAGGGCAGTCCCTTTGTGCTTGTGGACAAGGAAGCCCACCATGTCCTCTACCTGTCCGATCATGTGAACGGAAAACCTGCCCTCTTTCACACTACTATCGAGCCTTTTGAGAAACGGAAAACCGTCAAGATTAAAGGCTCGGACGGTATTCGCTCCGGCCAATACGCATGCGTCAAGGGGAAGGTCTGGCTTCTGAAAAGCGGCAAGGTCTATTCCCTGAACCTGAAGCAGAACAAATTGAAGGCAATCTCCCTTGATTATGCCTTCCCCCGGAACCTGAGAAGTGAATTCACCCAGATGTTTGATGAAGTCTGGGCCAACCTCAATGACAATTACTATGACAGCAATTTCCACGGACGGAACTGGAAGGAAGCCCATGACCGTTTCCGGAAATTTCTGCCCTTCGTAACCAACCGGAACGACCTGAGGAAGTTGATCAGCGACATGCTGGGGGAACTCAATTCTTCCCACATGGGGTTTTACTCCAACGGAAAGGAAGAAAATGGCTATTACAAACAGGTGACGGCAACGGTGGGCCTCATTTTTGACAACGAGAAACCCTTTCATGTGGCTGAAATTCTGAAGGAATCCCCGCTGGACAAAGTGGACAAAGATGTGAAACCCGGTGATGAACTCCTGGCTGTCAACGGGCGGAAGGTGGAACCGGGCCTGAACCGAAATGAGCTGTTTACCTTCGCGGAAATGCCGAAAGCACTGAGCCTGAGATTCAAGCAGGGAAACCGGACATTCACGGTCCGGGTTCACCCGGAATCTTCCCGACTGCTTACAGAACGACTCTACAACCGATGGGAAAACCTGCGGAAAAAAAGAGCCTTGAAAGAAAGCGGGGGCCGAATCTATTATTTCCACATGAAAGACATGGGACAAAGGGAATTGGACCGTTTTCTGGTTCACATGGCGGCGGAGGGCTGGCAGTACAAAGCATTGATCCTGGACCTTCGCAACAACATGGGGGGCAATGTCCATGATGCCGTACTCCAGTACCTCAGCCAGAAACTCTACGCGAAATGGAAATATCGGGGCGGCAAAATGTCCCCTCAGCCCGATTTCTTTCCAGCGTCCAAACCAATCGTACTCATTGTCAACCGGATGACCCTCAGCGATGGTGAGATGACGGCGGCGGGGTTCAAAACACTGAAACTGGGACCGATTGTCGGCACCGGCACCTACCGCTGGCTGATTTTCACCTCCGGCAAAGGGCTGGTGGACGGCTCATTCTACCGGCTTCCCAGCTGGGGCTGCTTCACTGTAGATGGCATTGACATTGAACATACCGGCGTCACCCCGGATTACGAAGTGGCCGACACTGTCCCGGACAAACACAAGGGACTTGACCCCCAGTTGGAAAAAGCCATTCAGCTGATCATGGCGCAGTTGAAGTAACAGATAGAGTAGATAGCAGACGGCGCGTTGCGCCGAATAATGTTGAATGATGAGTTTTGAATGTTGAATGCAAGATAATAAAATCAGGGAGTAGGAGTAGGGAAGTGTAAGTGTAAGCGCGAGTGGGGGAAAATCAGTAAGTTGGCAATTCTCTATGCCTTTTTGTCTTGTTTGTCATCTTTCATTTAACACTCAACACTCATAACTCAACATTCGGCGCAACGCGCCGGGAGCGTGGGCAACAGAAAAATCAGAGAGTGAGCTATTCTGTATTCTCTCCCCTTCCCCACTCGCACACACACTTTCACTTGCACGGATGGAAAGCCGTCGGCCGCCTTCTCATTGCGGCACCGGGTTTCATCTGGTATTCTTCTTACATGTTTTGAGATAAAGATACAGTTTTGGATAAGGAGAGTGCGATGACACTTGAAGAACGGTTGAAAGAACTGGAAAAACGGAACAGGCAGGCAGAACTGGGCGGCGGCGAAGTCCGGATTGAAAAGCAGCATAATGCAGGGAAACTGACCGCAAGGGAGCGAATTGGCCTGCTGATGGACAAGGGTTCATTTGAAGAAGTGGATCGCTTTGTGGTTCACCGCTGCGACAATTTTAACATGGACAAGACAAAGATTGTCGGCGACGGGATTGTGACCGGATTTGGCCGGATTGACGGGCGCCTGGTCTATATTTTTGCCCAGGATTTCACTGTTTTCGGCGGGTCTCTCTCTGAAATGTACGCAAAAAAAGTGTGCAAAATTATGGACATGGCCATGAAAGTTGGGGCTCCAATTATCGGATTGAACGATTCCGGCGGTGCCCGGATTCAAGAAGGGGTGGTTTCACTGGGCGGTTATGCGGATATTTTCCTTCGGAACACACTGGCCTCCGGCGTTGTTCCCCAGATTTCCGCCATCATGGGCCCCTGTGCCGGGGGGGCGGTGTATTCCCCCGCCATTACGGATTTCACCCTGATGGTGAAGAACACCTCATACATGTTTGTCACTGGCCCGGATGTCATCAAAACCGTGACCCACGAGGAAGTGACCAAGGAGGAACTGGGCGGTGCCATGACCCACAATACCAAGTCCGGCGTGGCCCATTTTGCCCTGGATAATGACCGGGCCTGCCTCGCGGCAATCCGGGAACTGCTTTCTTTCATGCCGTCCAATAACATGGAGGAACCCCCGGTAAAGTCAACTTCAGACAACCCGGACCGGGACATACCGGAACTGAATACTGCCGTGCCTGAGAACCCCAATACCCCTTATGATATCCGGGACATTATCCGGCCGGTGCTGGACGACAAATACTTTTTTGAGGTTCCT
>Ga0190303_1001030_pt1 | contig 11370 bp, 9 predicted proteins | sample 48700701_MG_FD_161672 | JGI IMG/M metagenome (GOLD analysis project Ga0190303, IMG submission 161672) | Hydrothermal vent sediment bacterial communities from Southern Trench, Guaymas Basin, Mexico - 4870-07-0-1_MG | ecosystem: Environmental > Aquatic > Marine > Hydrothermal vents > Sediment ...
CAATCATCGCACGCTGCTTCATCCCTCCGCTGAACTCGTGCGGGTACTCGTTTGCCCGTCTGGATGCTGCCGGGATTCTGACAGAATCAAGCATCTCGACCGCCTTCTCTTTTGCCGCTCTCCTGCGGAGTCCCTGATGGAGCCGGATCGCCTCTGCGATCTGCTCTCCCACACGCATGACCGGATTTAAGGATGTTGTCGGGTTCTGAAGGATCATTGCAATCTCTTCTCCTCTGATCAGTCTCATCTCTGCCTCACTGATCGTAAGAAGATTCTTTCCCCTGTATCTGATCGTTCCCTCCACCGTTGTGGTTGGATGCAGCAGGCGCATGAGTGTGAGACCAAGTACCGTCTTACCGCAGCCGGTTTCGCCGATCAAGCCAAAGGTCTCACGCTCACGTATCGAGAGATCGATCGTGTCCACTGCTCTTACGATGCCGCTCTGTGTCGGGAAGTGGGTCTTCAAGTCAGAGATTTCCAGCAGGGTCATAATCCCCTCCCGTATGCAGGACTCTTCAGTTTTGGATTCAGCGTCTCCTCAAGAGCGTATCCGACGAACGTTAGTCCAAGTACCGTAAGAACGATACAGAGTCCGGGCGGAAGCATCCACCACATCCAGACATCCGAGACATAGATGATCGGGCACTCGAATGCGTAATGGAGTACCATGCCCCAGCTCCTCGCTACCGGGTCCCCAAGTCCCAGAAAACTGAGTCCTGCTTCTGTGAAGATCACATGGATCGCCTCCATGATGAACTGGACAACGACCAGCGGGATCACATTCGGAAGAATATGCCGCCACAGGATATAACAATCGCTGCCTCCGATCATCTTCGTTGCATCGATGTAATACCGGCTCCTGAGCGTCAGCACCTCTGATCTGATGATTCTTGCTGTCATCGTCCATCCGAATATCAGGAATATGGCTATCAAGTTCCAGATGCTTGGACGCATGGATGCTGCGATGACGATGATCAATGGAAGTCTCGGAATCGTCAGGAATATATCCACAACCCGCATGATCACAAATCCGAGTTTATCGAAATATCCGGCAATAAGACCCAGTGACGTCCCAACGAGCATCGATATCGCTGAGACTACGAATGCGATGAAGAGAGAGACTCTCGTCCCGTAGATGATCTCACTCAGGATATCGTTTCCGATGTCGTTTGTCCCGAGGAGATGCCTCGAACTCGGATGCTCCATCGGTCTGGACATCTGGTGCGGGTTGTATGGTGCAATATACGGCGCAAGAACTGCGACGATCACAAAGACCGCCAGTATCCCAAGTCCGACCGATCCGAGTATCTTCCTTCCTTCGATCATTCGTTTTTCACCCTTGGATCCAGTCGTACGTATATCGTATCCGCGATGAAGTTTGCACCGACGATAGCGATGGTTATAAATAGAAATATCCCTTGCAGGAGCGGATAATCCCGGTATAAAACCGCGTTGTACAGCAAGTTTCCGATTCCAGGGTATGCGAATACCGTCTCGACAAATATCGTCCCCATAATCAGGAACCCCACTGTCATTGCGGTCATCGTGACGATCGGGAGCAGCGCATTCATAAGCGCGTGTCTGTGCAGGATATACTGCTCGCTCAAGCCCTTTGCCCGTGCGGTCATGATGTAATCCTCTCCAAGCACACCGAGCATCGAGTTTCTCATCAGGAGGTATGTTCCGCCTATATGGGAGATGACAAGGGTTGTGGCTGGAAGAACCAGATGGTGCAGGATATCAAAGATCTTCCCGAACGGACTCGAATACGTGGCAAATGCGGTCTGTGCACCATTTATCGGGAAGAGGTCCAGCTTTATTCCGAAGAATATCACCAGCAGTATCCCGAGAAAGAAGGACGGGAAGGAACTGATCGAGAGAATGGATATGAGAAGTCCCGTGTCCTTCTTTTTGCCACGCGCCCATGCGGACGTTGCGCCAAGGAGGATGCCCAGGGGTACATGGATTGCTGTTGACGTCCCAACGAGGAGGAGCGTCCATTTCAATCTGCCGAGTATCACCTCCAGAACCGGAGCCCCGTAGTATATCGACCATCCGAGATCTCCATGGATTATTCCGACCATATAACTGATGTATTGTTCTGAAATCGGTTTATCAAGTCCATAATATTCGAGCAAGAGCTCTCTCTTCTCCTCTGTCATCCTGGCTGGCATATCTGCGCCCGGATCTGACAGATATGAAAGCGGGTCTCCTGGCATCACCCTTGGCAGGAAAAAATTTATGGATAATATTATAAGTAATATGGCGAAATAATAGACGAGTTTATTTATCTGATGCATTGGTGTGAAAAATAGGTGTTGCTGCATTACGCAGCAACTATACTTGTGCTCATCTGGTGCGGATCGGCGCTCTTCCGAGGATGGTCAGTTCTACATGGGTCACATCCTGCATATTGATCTTGCCATTCTGGTTCGCATCTGCCATATCAGTCTCATCATCGAGTTCCAGAATCATCCGCTCGATCTTGGTCACATCCTGCATATTGATCTTCCCGTTCTCGTTTGCATCTCCGTACCGTGCAAGGAATACAAGTTTGTTAAGTTCGAGTGGGATTCCTATGCTCACCCCGTCTCTTGTATAGAACCATGTGTCAAGCACTTCCGGATCGTAGACGCACCACATATACGGGTGGTAGAGCGTATAGACAGGAAGATCGTCTGCAACCATCTCCTGGAGCTGATTGACAAGTTCTTTTCGCGTATCGAGATCCATCTCCACCTCCTGTGCTGCGTAGGTGGAATCATACTCGGAATTCTGATACGTGCTCGCAGGCCAGTCAGGTATGCGCATGATCTGTGGGTTCGCTATTCCTCCATGACCGCTGATCACCATGTCAAAGTTAGCACTCCTGAGATAACCATCTATCGTGCCCCAGTCAGATGTCTTCACATTGATCTTGATACCGATTGTAGCAAGATCAGCCTGTATCAGTTCTGCCTCCCTGTTATATTTGCCGGTCGTATAGAGATCGAATGTGATGTCTCCGCTCCGTTCTGCGCCATCCGGATAGTTTCGTATCCCGTTGCCGTCTGTGTCCACAAAACCAAGCGAATCGAGTATCTCGTCAGCCGTATCCGTGTCATACTCGTAAGCCGTGCAATCAGGGTTGTACCAGATCGAGTCAGGGTGCATTATACCGGTATTGGCAGGCTCACCGCCGTCATGCAGGACCTGCGAAACGATCTTATCCCTATCGATTCCATAAGCAATCGCCTGTCTGAACTCCCGGTCGTTATTCGGATACTTCTCACAGTTGAAGATTGTCTGGAGCACCCAGAAACTCGGACCGGCTTTTATCTCGAAGTCCGGGTCACTCTCGAATGTCTGAACCGCTGTTATCTCGGATCCCCAGAAGGATACCTCATCCACATCACCGGTTTGTAACGCAGATGCCGTATCGGAAACTTCCCTCGATATAAACTTATCTACGAGGAGTTTTCCATCGTAGTAGTCGTGATTAGCCTCGTACTGATATACCCCGGTAGCCGAGTCATAGTCCACAAGTTTCATCGGACCTGTGCCTATAACTGCGTCATCATCTTTGAATGTGAGTGGGTCTGACACATCCTTCCAGATATGCTCCGGTAACATTGGTACATTTCCTGCGATGTCCACCAGAAACGACGCCACTGGATCGCTCAGATGTATAACGACGGTATGGGCATCCACAACATCCACGCTATCGATATAACTGGTCGCGTCGAACCACTTGAACCCGCCCTTATGGTCCTTCATATACTCGAACGTGAACTTCACATCATCTGCTGTGAACGATGTTCCATCATGCCATCTCGCATTCCGATCGAGATAGAACGTCCAGTCCTTGCCATCATCAGAGACCTTCCAGCCATCGGCAAGAGCAGGTATGACTCCGTTTGCATCCTTCCATGTGAGGGTATCAAACAAGAGACTCATCCTGGCATAACCAGGACCTCTTGGGTAGAACGTAAATGGGGACGGATACCCCCAGTCACTTCCACCAGGAGTGCCTCCTGCCATTCTCACAGTCTTATCGCTCGTTGCAGCGACTCTATCGTTCTCTGCAAGCACACTCGCAGAGAATGCCACACTGCAGAGCAGCACAGCCAGTATCAATACTGTTTTCTTCATTTTTTACCTCCTGTTGTTACTATTCATGTTCGGTGTTTTTACAGGGTTATCTCACCAACCGCTGCCTGAAGCAGGATCAACGCGTCAGCAGATGTGACCTTACCATCGCCGTTGAAGTCTCCACGCACCTCGGCTGGTTCTTCAAGTCCGAGTTCGACGTACGGATCAACTCCTGCCTCCTTCACCCGATCAAGCTGTTCGGAGGTCACATTGAACATGTCCGAATCCGTTGAGATTACGGCCTCTGGTTGATCGAGGTACTGCAGCAGTCCGAAACCGTTCTTTAGTCGTGTCGTCCAGAAGAGCGGGTTTGACTTGCCACCAGGCGGGCTGAAATCATCGATATCGACACCGGTGAGGTTGCACGATTCGCCCTTGTCGTACCGGAAGGACACACCTCTTCCCGAGTTTGCTGTGCTGTTCCAGATTATGAGAATTCCAGCAAGCGGGCGCTCATTCACGAGAATCTCGCGTTGTTTCACAATTAAACTCCTCTTTCCCGGGGTTAAATCCAGAAGAACCTGGATAGCATCCTCCTTGCACCAGTTCGGGCATCCGATCCAGGTGTAGCTCTCACCAGCCCCGAGCGGGTAATTCTCACGGATATATTCCACGATCATGTAGCCGGACGACAGTCCAGGACAGATGTGGTTGTGGATTTCCGCACACCTCAATAAGTCATACGGTGCGCCATATCCCCATGCATTTGCGATCGTAACGATCGTGAACGCGTCCGATCCGAGTGCTGCCTTCATCGCATTCCAGCCATCGCTGGTTGTTGCGTTCTCTCCGTCGATGTTGACCGTCGTTGCTGTGAATGCTCCGTTCTTGTAAACTGTGTAAACACAGTCCTTTGTCTCGTTATCAAAGATCACAAACCAGAGCGGCTTATCTACCGACCTGTGGACTGGTAAGAGGTTTCCATCACTGATGGAGCATCCAGTCACCCTCTCGATCGTTCCGATACAGCACTCGGTCGTGTTGCCATCTACGATCGCGTATCCGGCATCGGTCAACACGCACAGACCGGAACTATCTCTCGTTACTCCGAGCGTAGCCATTGCATCCTGCAGCGCACCCGAGATGTCAATTCCACAGGGATCGTCTGCAAGCCCGATCTCAACGTACGGATCAACTCCTGCCAGCTCAAGCCTCTTAAGTAGATCAGAGGTCACATCGAACGTGTGCAGCGTCGATACGAACGTTTCCGGCTGATTCAGGTACGGCATCATCCCCCAGTCCATCTTGATCCTGCTTGCCATGGGGTACGTCTCAAAATCGCTTTCAGTCACATTCGAAACATTACGTGCATGATCAAAGTCAAACGAGAGGACATAACCGGTTCCACTCGCAAGCGTCTTGTTCCAGACGATGTAGATCCCGGCAGTGTTCTCGATCTCATCGTGTGCCGGCATGTTCTTTGCAAAGATGCTCCGTTTCCCGACGGTTGTATCCAGCATAATCTGCAGCGCATCGTCCTTGCACCAGATCGGACATGCGATCACCACGTACTTCTCGCCAGTATCCAGCGGGTATTCTTTCAACAGATAGTCTGCAAGCATGTAACCCGACGTCACCCCGGGGCATAAGTGGTTGTGGAATTCCACGCACTTCAAAAAGTCGTACGGTGCGCCATATCCCCATGCATTTGCGATCGTAACGATCGTGAACGCGTCCGATCCGAGCGCATCCTTCGTTTCGTTCCAGCCATCGCTGGTTGTTGCGTTCTCTCCGTCGATGTTGACCGTCGTTGCGTTGAATGCTCCGTTCTTGTAAACTGTGTAAACACAGTCTTTTGTCTCGTTATCAAAGATTACGAACCAGAACGGGCTATTTACCGACCTGTGGATCGTTAGTAAGTTCCCATCTCCGATAGAACAACCTGTTTCATTCCGGATTGTCCTTATGCAATCCTCTGTCGTCTCTCCATTAACCTTCACATATCCGGCATCGGTCAACACGCACAGACCCGGAGTCTCGTTTGTGACCCCAAGCTCAGTCATTGCGTCCTGCACCGCACCGGTTATGTTAATCGAATCATCCGCAGCCGCAATTCCGGCGAATCCGGAACAGAGCAGCAGCAGCAAACCAAGTACTGGTATCGTCTTCATTTCAGTTACCTCCTGTAAACATTTCAGCATATTCGCGGTAGTCGCCAGTGCCCGCTGGCACGGTGTAGTTGCATTCCGGCATCGCCAGCCACCACCGAGAGAGGACGTGCCCCCTCTTATCCGGACTCAATATCATATTCATCACCTCTCAATACACAGTCCGCTCCCGTACATCGCGTAGTGGTCATCGTGAGCGCACGGAATGCAGACCGGTTTACCATCTCTCATCCTCACACGCGTCTCCATCACGTTCTCGCCACAGATGGAACATCTGACAGATGCGAATATCGGCGCGTACTTCGGAAGCGTTATCGTCTTGCGCTCGATCGTGAAGAGTTCGGAGTCGTCCGCGTCGAGTAATTCGATCGACATTTCTCTGTAGAGCTGCATCATCCTCGCAGTCTCTTCAGGTGTCGGCTCTTCACGCCTCACAACAATCTTCTCAAAGAGCGCGTTTGCTTCAGGATATTTCTCAGAGCGGGATTCTTCGAAATCCGGATTGAGTGCAATCCTCATCGCTGTACCATCCCTTTTTGCGACGGTTACTGCAGTTTTTCCGTAATCCCTGTAGATCAGCGAATTGTTACCAAAACTACATCCGGTAACCATCTGAATTCCATCGCTGAAGCAATTGTTGGTCTCAACGATCGCTACAACTTCTTCCATTCCTGTGTTTGTCATTCCAAGCTCGCGCATGGCGATGTAGCCTGCCTTGACGCCATACGCCGAATGGCTGCAAAAATGCCCGTGCAGTTCTCCGGTTTTTTTGAGGAGACCTATCAAGTCTCCTTCTTTGATCAACTCTTCGATATCCGCTCTATATGAATTTCCGTTGGTCTGATCACCTTCTGTTGCTTTTTCGAACCATCCGATGTTTGCGCCACTGATCGCATCGATTCCGGAAGAATAAGGTTTTATGTCAATCAGCGGTGTTTTATCGAGTGCATCAACCCCTTTGATCCTTAAAACATTTCCTTCCCGCTTAATCAGTTCAGCGACATGGAATCCAATCGGATTGGGTCTGTTCGGGGATCGTGTCGCAAAGACCCCGTGGATATCTGCATCACAGGGGGTATGTGTCTGTAAAACACGATTATCCGCTCTATCGAGCCAGTAGAGAAGTATGAGATGGGAGCATTGATCAATATTCTTCAACCCACCTTCATACTCCTTGAATATCTCGATCTCGCAGGTTTCGCTGGAGAATCTTCCCTGAAACGGGGCATCCCCTGATGTTCTGTACGGGGTGTGTATGATTCCGATCGGTTTCAGTTCCATTATCCCTCCGATTTTTCACACTGTTCCGGTCACAGTTACCTCGCAGTCAGTCCACGTTGCAGGTATCCCCTCACCGTACGTATAGAGATCGGCGAGTTCTCCATCGGATATGTCCAGAACGCTCTTATCCCCGGCTGATCCTGTGATCTCGAAGTTGACCGTTGCAAGCGATCTGCCGTGGTGATTCTGCCATCGCCATTCGCATCGCCGATGATATCTGCCGGCACGGGTGCGCTGAACGCTGCAAGAGCTATCAACACGCAGTAGATTATGTATGTTGTTTTCATTATACCTCCTTTATTATTTTCTCCTGAATGCAAAGATCACTGCCGCAAGGACACCTACCGCAAGTAACGCCCCAAACCCGGATGATCTGGATTCGGTCGTGTCTGCCGGAATCGATGTCCCGGTCCTGGTACTGGTCGCAGTCTCTGGCACAACACTTTCGACACCGTCCCAGCTTGCAGGTATCACCTCTGCCATGGTATCGACGAGCAATCCGTCGGATAGTTTCATTGCGCAATCTCCGGGCACTATCGTCTCAAAGTGAATCGTCGCAAGCGATCCGGATCCTGAGACACCGTCGATGCCTGGGAGATTGAAGAGTACCTTGATCCGGTCTTCGTCGACCGCCCAGTTGTCTATGGGTATCACGGTATCATCGATGAGCCCGTCATCGACCCCTGTAACATTCACAGCATCCGAATCAAACGCCAGATTAAACTGCCCTGAATCGAGATTGGCAGCGTTTTCTATCTCTATTACGACACTGAAATCACCATCCACCCTTTCAGGAGCATTGACGCTGACCTTTGTCTGGGATGCTGCTATCGGGGTTGCAAGTATCATCGATACTATAGAAAGTATGATAATTGTTGATATTGTTTTTGATATCATCAGAGTTATGGTACGGAAACACATAGTTAATAAATCTTTCGTATGGAAAATTATGGAATGATCAGCTTTAAATATGTGTTTTAACAGTGATGTGTGATATGACTGACTGGGTTTTGGTGATAATCGCGGCAATTGCATGTTATGCATTCGTGACTTATCTGGAACACAAGAAGAAGCTCGACCTGATAGACCGGGGATTATGGAATCCGGAGGAGAAACAAGAGAGACCTGAACACAAATTAATTACCGGGCTGCTCTTCTTTTTACTGGGGGTGGCGCTTCTGATTGGATCGTACGTTGTAGAGCCGGACCTGGCGAGCGGATTGAGAATTTCGGGTTTATTAACAACAGCGGCTGGGGCGGCGTTGCTGATCGCTTACGTCATTGGTAAAAGGATTCTTATGTCAGATTGATCCAATACCGTCCCCACAAGTTATTGATCATTTCTTATCTTCCATCGGCTATATGCTGACAACTCGAAAAGTTGCAGGACACCGTGCCGCCATTCGAGTATGGCGAGGCGTGTCGCATCATCGAGGAGCAGTTCGAAATGCCGATCGGTCGGGTTTTTAAGATATTCTCCTGCAACATCATCAGCGCGTCAAGCGACGTCACCGCACCATCGCGGTTCACATCACCCACCCCGACAGCAGGAACTGCCCCAACCGCCATCTGAAGCGCGATCACTGCGTCCTCTGCCGTAACCGCCCCATCGTGGTTGAGATCGCCTCTTCTTTCGATGCAATAGACGTATCCGCCGTTGGTTCCGAAATAGACCAGCCCGTCAGAGATCGCAGCCCCCTGCAGGATATATCCGTCGTCAGGAGGATTGTACTCCCACGCAAGCGTTCCATCCTCGTGCAGGCAGTAGAGCGAGCCATTGCCCATCGCTGTCGTAAAATAGATGTACACACCATCATCGCCGGTCGATATAGCAGGCGATGATTTCACGCCGGCAGGCACCGGATATGACCAGACGATTGTTCCGGTTGAGTCGTTCAGGCAGGTGAGGTTTCCGGAGTATCCGTGCTCGCCCTGACCGACATACACACGACCATCATGGATCACAGGTGTCGATGTCGAGAAACCGATCTCTGTGCTCCAGCCGGAATCGACGAACCGACCGTCCTCGAATCCGACCTTCCACATGTATCCAACCGTAGGCGAGTCTTCAGAGGTGACATACACGTATCCGTCATGGTATGACACGGATGCACGGATACGTCCAGGATCAGGGCGTGCGAACGATACGCTGCAATTGTCCGCAAGATTGATATCGTCTCTTTTCGTGCCGTTCTCGCGAAATAGACTGATCAGATGCCCGGAACTACCTGGACAGATAATATAATCGCCGGCCACTGCTGCACCGCACCACTCGAATGCGCCCGCTGTTGCCGCGGAACTGCTCCAGACCATAGTCCCGTTCTCATCGTAACAGAAGTATCGGCAGGGTGCTTCACAATATGATTCTCCAACATAGATCCGGTGATCATAGTACGTCACCGGACATGCGAGCGCATAATCGGTAACATGCGCCTTCCATAGACGGTCTCCGGTTGCTGCGTCGAATGCGTACAGATCGCCGTTCCTCTCTGCGACGAATATCTTCCCGTTCCCGTACGCCGGGGTCGATGACTGGAGCATCCATGATGATGTTTCGTTCCGCCATACCAGATCACCGTTTCTCTTATCAAACGCCCGGATCGTGCCGTTTGCGTCATACACGTACACAAGATCGCCAGCGATGATCATAGGAACATCGATTCCAGCTGTGTGCATGCTCCACACGAGTTCGGGATCGGTTCTCGGCGCAGCGTCCGGTGTGATTCCGGTGTTCAGTGCATCTTTCTGGAACTGGTGCCAGCCATCAGTATCAGCAGCCGAAACACCAGCGAGACACGCCAGAGCAAGCAGCAGGGCAGCGCATGCCCTACTTAGAGGCGCTCCTGCATGTATTGGTCGCGGATGTGGCAGGTGTATCATAGTTTTCACATTTTTTGTCTTGGCGCAGACAAACTTGATTTATCGTGATGGCGATCCAATCGCATATACAGCTTTCGCAGAACCGGAGGAGACTTTGAGGGCACATAAATCATCACAACCATGCCCGGCATCGCAACATTTAATAATAGTAATCGGCATTACTATAATCGTGATTACTAAATTCATCGACCGTGAAAAAGATCTCAATTTCCTTCTCAAACGATACGAGGAAGCATCCGCACAGGTGATCGTCCTGTACGGGCGGCGGAGAGTCGGTAAGAGCCGCCTGATACAGGAGTTTATCAGAAACAAGAGATCTGTGTACCATCTTGCATCAAAAACGGTGCCCCATCTCCAGATAAGCGACTTTATGGCGTCGGTAGCGCGAGAACTGGATGACGATAGAATATTAGACCTCAAAGAGGATTGGGAGGCTATATTCAAACACCTCATCGAATCAGAGGACAGAACCATAATCGCGATCGATGAGTTTCCCTATCTGATCGAATCGGATAGGACGGTAACCGCAACGTTCCAGCGAATAATCGACCTATCCATAGCCAAATCCAACCTGTTCCTGATCTTATGCGGCTCAAGCGTTGGTATGATGGAGACCGAGGTTCTCGGACACAAAAGTCCGCTGTACGGGCGCAGAACCGGGCAGTGGAGACTGGAACCAATGGGATTCAGACAGATAGCGGAGTTTCTGCCAGGATATTCCTGCGAGGAACTTGTAAACGCATACTCGGCTGTAGGTGGTGTCCCCTTCTATATAAACAGATTCGACGATTCACGAGATGTCTTCGAAAACATTCTCGAAAAGATTCTTGAGAAGGGAGAAATATTGAGCGAAGAAGGAGAGTTTCTGCTAAGAGAGGAACTCAGAGAGCCGAAAACATATTTTTCGATATTGCGAGCCATCAGTTTCGGTAACACAACGTTCTCTGACATAATGAACTACACCGGGCTT
>Ga0190303_1001031_pt1 | contig 11368 bp, 12 predicted proteins | sample 48700701_MG_FD_161672 | JGI IMG/M metagenome (GOLD analysis project Ga0190303, IMG submission 161672) | Hydrothermal vent sediment bacterial communities from Southern Trench, Guaymas Basin, Mexico - 4870-07-0-1_MG | ecosystem: Environmental > Aquatic > Marine > Hydrothermal vents > Sediment ...
CCCTCCTTTCTAGTTGCTGTCTTGCTTGTTCATCAGCGTATAGAACAGCCATGAAACCAGAAGCGTGATTGCGAAATATATCAGTGACATGGCCGCCGCCGGTCAACACAAACACCTCGGTGTAGATGTTGAAACTGTCCATGAAGCGCAGCAAAATTGCGATAGTCAGAACCTGCTTCATTTTCGGCAGCTGGATGTATCTGAACACTGCCCAACTGGACGCGCTATCAATTTTGGCCGCCTGATAATAGGCATCAGGAATTGACACCAGACCGGCATAACTGAGCAGCACAACCAGAGATGTCCAGTGCCACACGTCCATGATGATAATCGTTGCCCACGCCGCAAACGGCTTTGGGTCATGTCGTAATCAATGCCTAGGGTTGTGTTCATCAAATACCCCAGAAGGCCGATGTCCGGCAGGGTGAAAATGTTCCACATTGCGCCGACCACATTCCACGGGATCAGCATCGGCAGCGCCATCAGCACCAGACAGATCGACACCCAGAACCCTTCGCGGGGCATGGCCAGTGCGATCATGATACCCAGCGGAACCTCGATTGCCAGAATAAGGCCGGTGAACAGGAATTGTCGGCCAAGCGCCGCGTGGAACCTGTCAGAGTTCAGCAGGCTTTCAAACCAGCCCATCCCTTCCCAGAAAAACAGGTTGTTGCCGAAGGTTTCCTGAACCGAATAATTCACCACCGTCATCATCGGGATCAGCGCGTTGAACGCCACCAGCAACAATACAGGGGCCACGAAAAACCAGCCTTTTTGGTGTTGTTTTTTCATACGCCTGCTCCTGCGCCCTGACTTGCGATCCAGCCGTCCCGATACAGGCGGGTCTGGGTTTTCTGAAAGCCGAGGGTAACGGTTGCGCCCTGTTCGGGGGCATCACCTATTACGATGGCTTTGACCTTGGTTTCACCAACACGGGCTTCGACCACGAAATGATGGCCGACATCTGCCACTTTGGTGATCTGTGCCTCAATACCGCCCTCGCCAATTTGCACATATTCAGGCCGAACGCCTATTTCCGCAGCGCCACTCTCGCTGCTGATCGGCCCTTCCAATGGCACATGCTGGCCGTTGAAAAACGCCTGCCCTTCTCGCACCTCGCAAGGCAGAATATTCATCCCGGGTGAGCCAATAAAATGACCAACAAACGTATGGGTCGGGCGATCAAACAGTTCGACCGGCGTGCCGATTTGCACGATCTCGCCGTCCTGCATCACCACCACCTGATCGGCAAACGTCATTGCCTCGGTTTGGTCGTGGGCACATAGATCATCGTGGCACGCACCCGATGATGCAGCTCTTTCAGTTTTGAGCGCAGCTTCCATTTCAGATGCGGATCAATCACGGTTAGCGGTTCGTCAAACATCACCACATTCACGTCATCACGCACCAGCCCGCGGCCCATTGATATCTTTTGTTTGTTGTCCGGTGACAGCCCAGCGGCACGCAGCTTTAGCATATCGCCGATTTCCAGCATCTCGGCGATTTCATTCACGCGCTTATCGACGGTTGCTGCATCCACACCGCGATTGCGCAGCGGAAAGGCAAGGTTGTCGTAAACCGTCATCGTGTCATAGATCACCGGAAACTGGAAAACCTGCGCGATGTTGCGCTGATCTGGCGGCAGATCGGTAACATCGACATCATCAAACAGGATACGCCCCTCGGACGGGGTGAGCAGCCCTGAAATGATGTTCAACAGCGTCGTTTTCCCGCAACCCGATGGCCCCAGCAATGCATATGCCCCGCCATCTTCCCACGTCAGGTCGATTTCCTTTAATGCGTAATCCTCCGGCACCTTCGGGTTCGGGTAATAGCTGTGCCGCAGATTTGAAAGTGTGATTTTTGCCATGCCTTACCCCCCTTATGCCACGCGCTTGCCATCGGCTGCGAAATAGAAACACTTGGACGTGTCCATGAAAAAAGTATGGTCTTCACCAATGCGATAAGAGGGCACACCGCGGGACAGCGACACCCATTTGCTATCCCCAATCTGGAAATGCGCAGAGCTGTTGGAACCGCTAAGTTCTGTCACCTGCACACGTCCGGTCAGCGCAACGGCGTCGTCCAGATGGCGCAACGGGGAAACATGGACCGGCCGAACCGCAACGGTATAATCGCCGTCCTTTAGCCCCAGCGCATCGCCGGTTAGCGGCCAGCGCGTATTGTCATTCAATACGGCCTGATTGCCCTGCTTGCTGATCACGGATGAATTAATCGGTGGGTCGGAAAACACGGCGGCCGATACCAGATCATGCGGGGCACGATAAATGTCAGCGGTCGGGCCAAACTGGGTGACATGACCGTCGTTCATCAGCGCGGTGTAGCCGCCCAACAGCAAGGCCTCTTCCGGTTCGGACGTGGCATAAACCACCACCGCACCACGTCCGGCAAACAGTTCGGGCAACTGGTCGCGCAATTCTTCGCGCAGTTTGTAGTCAAGGTTGGCCAGTGGTTCATCCAGAAATACCGCCTTGCTTTCCTTGGCTATCGCACGCGCCAGCGCAGTGCGCTGCTGTTGCCCGCCGGATAATTCATGCGGTCGGCGGTTCAGCATCGGGCGCAATTGCAGAATGTCGGCAGCTTCTTCTACCCGTCCCTGAATTTCGGATTTGGCCATGCCTGCCACCTTTAGCGGTGATGCGATATTATCGAAAACCGTCATATGGGCATAGTTGACAAAGAACTGGTGCACAAAACTGATATTGCGCTTTTGCGTCGACAGGCGGGTGACGTCCTGCCCATCCATGAAAATCTGGCCGCTGCTAATTTTATCCAGACCAGCCATCAGCTTGATCAACGAGGTTTTTCCAGCGCCGGTTTCGCCGAGCAGGACGTTGAAATGTCCCGGCTCAAGGCGCAGCGTTGTTTCTTTGATATGGGTAACCGCGCCGATGCGTTTGGTGATGCTTTTTAGTTCAAGCGTCATTTTTATCTTCCTCAATGCGGCGGGTAATTTGGTTATTTGCATCCGAGGCCCCACATGGGGCCCCGGACAGTTCGGCTTGCAAGAACCAAGCCAGTCAGGGAGGCAATTAGTTGGCTGCCCAGCGCGCAACAAGGTCGTCATAGTTGACCGTGATGCCTTGCGGTTTCTCGTTCTCAAGCGGTGGTTTGGCCCCACCATTTGCAAACCAGAACTCGGCGCTTTTTTCCTCGTTCAGACGTAGACCACAACCACCATAAACATTGGCGGCCTCGTCCACGGCCTGCATGCGGGCCATGGTGATGTCCATTTCCTCGGCCAACCGGTCCATCGCTTGTTGTGGTGTAAACGCACCCGAGTTCACGTCGCCAATTTGCTGCCACCAGATTTGGGCCAGCTTTGGATAATCAGGCACGTTAATACCCGTTGGCGACCATGCAACACGGTCAGGCGAGCGGTAGAATTCCACCAGACCACCCAGTTTTGGCGCACGTTCGCTAAAGCTCTCGTGGTTGACCGAGCTTTCCCGAATGAAGGTCAGACCAACATGGGATTTCTTCACGTCCACCGTTTTGGACACCACGAACTGGGCATATAGCCAAGCCGCTTTGGCACGATCAACGGGTGTGGATTTCAGGATCGTCCAAGACCCCACATCCTGATAGCCGACCTTCTGGCCTTCTTCCCAATAGGGTCCATGCGGGCTGGGGGCCATCCGCCACAGCGGTGTACCGTCAGCGTCAACCGTATTGTTGCCCTCGGATTGCGGTTTCACCATATCTGCGGTGAAAGCCGTGTACCAAAAGATCTGTTGTGCCACGTTGCCTTGGGATAGCGCTGGCAAGGATTGGTAGAAATCAAACGATGCCGCACCGGGTGGTGCATAGGCCCGCAGCCATTCGTCCCATTTGCGGATCGCATAGACCGCAGCCGGACCATTAGCCGCCCCACCGCGTGAAACGGACGCACCAGCCGGGTTACAAGACCCCGCTTCCATGCGAATGCCCCACTCGTCAATCGGCACACCGTTCGGCTCGCCTTTGGAGCCAGCGCCCGCCATTGACAGCCACGCATCGGTCATCCGCCAACCCAGATCAGGCGCACGTTTACCGTAATCCATGTGACCATAGATTTCTACGCCGTCGATTTCTTTCACGTCTTTTAAAAAGAATTCGGCGATGTCCTCATAGGCGGACCAGTTCACCGGCACACCCAGATCATAGCCGTATTTGGCCTTGAATGCGGTTTGCAGGTCTTCGCGGTCGAACCAGTCTTTGCGGAACCAGTAAAGGTTGGCAAACTGCTGATCCGGCAATTGGTAAAGGTCGCCATCAGGTCCGGTGGTAAATTGAGTGCCAATAAAGTCAGCCAGATCAAGGCCCGGATTGGTGACATCGCTTGCCTCGCCTGCCATCCAGTCGGTCAGATTATAGGCAAGTTGCAGACGCGAATGCGTGCCGATTAGATCGCTGTCATTGACATAGGCGTCATACAGGTTCCGGTTGGTTTGCACCGCCTGCACCACTTCACCTTCGCCCAAAATCTGGTGATTAACCTTAATTCCGGTGATCTCTTCAAACGCCTTGGTCAGCACCTCGGATTCGTAGGAATGGGTTGGAATACCTTCGGATAAAACATTGATTTCCATTCCCGAAAACGGTGCTGCTGCCGCAATGAACCAGTCCATTTCAGCCAACTGTTCTTCTTTGCTGAGCGATGATGGCTGGAATTCTTGATCAATCCATTTTTGTGCTGCAGCCTGATCGGCAAAGGCGCCATTTGACCCCGCAATGACGGCTGTTACCGCGACTGCGGAAAGCAGATATTTATACATCTAATTTCCTCCCTGTTATTGAAAAATCTTTTTATCTCATCGACCCGTGCCGATGAATTAATAGTCATCAAGGGAATGCAATCTATCAAACTAAATGTTTAGTAATAAGATATTTATCTAATAAGCAATTGTAATATAATGATTATTATCTCTTTCAATCTAAGGCTTCTGTTTGTCGGATACAGGGGTACATGGCCTCTGGAATACAATATTTCTTCAGTAATATCCTGCTCGGCAGGTGATTCTCGAATATTGATAATATTGTCCATTATTTTGGAATGCCAAAGTTGCAAGAACGTTTGATACAATTGCTAGAGGCCGTTGCCGACTCTTGTCAGCCGGCCAGTTGTCTGATGTCAGCGCCTATGGGTCCAAATAGCGCCATTTGCTAAGAGAGTGTTTCTGGTCGACCGCAAGGGCAATATCCGCAATATTTACGGTCTGGATCTGATTGATCCCCGCCTGTTGATGACAGATATTGAAACGCTGCTGCTTGAGGATGGAACACTATAATCCATGCGCCGGTTGCCAAAATAACCCTGTTTGCATTGAGCATTTTGATAGCGCATCCCGCATATTCTGAAACCTGTTCAATAGACAAAAAAACTGGGCCGATCAGGCGTTGCTGCGTAGTGTGACAAAGCAACTTGGCCTGCCCGACACACCACATCCGGCAGACAACCCGCCGACTGTTGAAAAGATAGAGCTTGGGCAAAAACTATTTTTTGATCGACGGCTGTCTATCAACGAGACCATGTCCTGTGCGATGTGCCACATTCCGGAGCAGGGGTTCGCGGCGAATGAATTGAGAACGGCCATCGGGGTGGAAGGGCGCAGTGTGAAACGCAACTCGCCCACGGTTCTGAATGTCGGCTTTCTGGATGTGTTGTTTCATGACGGGCGGGATTTTTCGCTGGAAACCCAATACATCGCGCCGCTAACCTCGCGGGTTGAAATGGCCAACCCATCCGCAGGGTTTGTGGTTTCAATGCTGAATGATCTTGAGGACTATCAGCCCCTGTTCAATGCGGCCTTTAGCGCACCTGCATCGCTGGACCGGATCGGCATGGCATTGGGCAGCTATCAGCGCACGCTTGTGGCGGCTGGTACGGCGTTTGATCGCTGGCATTTCGGGGGTCAGCCCAATGCGATGACTGCACAACAAATTCAGGGTTTTGATCTGTTCGATGGCAAAGGTGGATGCACATCTTGCCACCTGATCGAAGAGGGTTACGCGATATTTACCGACCAGTTATTTCACGACACAGGATATGGTTGGCAGCGCGAGCAGGAACGGCAAAATCCGCCAAAAACTGTTCCAGTAGAATTGGCGCAGGGGGTGTTTGTCGATGTTGATTTTAGCGTCGTGCAATCTGTTGGTTTGGAAAAACAGTCGGACCTTGGCCGCTATGAGGTAACCGAAGCGCCCGAAGACCTGTGGAAAATTCGCACGCCGCCTTTGCGCAATGTCGCGCTAACCGCACCTTACATGCATGACGGTAATTTAAGCAGCTTGCGGGATGTGATCGAGTTCTACAATCGGGGGAACCAAAACCACCCACAACAAGATCAACGCATACAACCGCTGGGTCTGGGCAACGATGACATCAATGATCTAAAAGCATTCCTACACAGTCTAACGGCATCAAACATTGACTGCCTGATATCCGAGGCACGGATTTTACCCCCTGATAATTTCTAAGGAGCCATCAAAGGTTCTGTCAAAAGTAATAAGGCAGGGCGCAACCGAAACTACCCTTTCATCAACGCATCGATCCCTTTCAACCGCGCCAACATATCCGCCATCTGTTCCAGCGGCACCATGTTGGGCCCGTCGCTGGGCGCATTATCAGGGTCGGGGTGCGTTTCCACGAACACCGAAGCACAGCCCACAGCCACCGCCGCGCGCGCCAGTGGCGGAACATATTCACGCTTGCCGCCGCTTGATCCGCCCTGCCCGCCGGGAAATTGCACCGAATGCGTCGCGTCATACACCACCGGATAGCCGGTTTCGGCCATTATAGGCAGGCTGCGGAAATCACTGACCAGCATGTTATAGCCGAATGATGTGCCGCGATCCGTCAGCAGGATGCGTTCATTGCCAGTGCTCGCCACTTTATCGGCCACATTGCCCATATCATTGGGTGCCAGAAACTGGCCCTTTTTGACGTTGATCGCTGCACCGGTTTCGCCAGCCGCCAACAACAGGTCGGTTTGGCGACACAAAAACGCTGGGATCTGGATGATGTTCACTGCCGCTGCTGCCACCGCGCATTGATCAACGTTATGCACATCCGTCAGGGTGGGGCAGCCAAATTCAGCACTGATTTTCGAAAGGATCGTCAGACCCTCGTCTATGCCCAAGCCGCGTTTGCCCGCTAGACTAGTGCGGTTGGCCTTATCAAAACTGCCCTTAAACACAAACGGGATGCCAAGGTCTGCACATGTCGTGGCAAGGCTTTCGGCAATCTGGCGGCTGTGATCCAGCCCCTCCAATTGGCACGGCCCCGCGATCAAAACAAAAGGCGCGTCATTGGCAAATGTCACCTGCCCCACATCAACGGTTTTCATTCCTCGCCCCTTTTCTTCAACTCATCTTCGATCCGCGCCACATCGACCGGATTGTTCAATTCCCAGAACACTGTGCCACGGGCTTCAACCTCGACACAACGCACCTTGATGCCTCGGGCAAGAAACCGCAGTTGCTCCAATCCCTCCAACTGCTCCAACTCGCATGTGCCCCATTCCTGATACGCCTTCAAGGTTGCGGGCCGATAGGCATAGGCACCCACATGATGAAACACCGGCGTTGCGGAATCTGGCGCGTAATCATCGTCGGTAAACGGCACAACTTCTTTGGAGAAATACAGCGCATCGCAGTTGGTATCGAACACTGCGGTTGTGCCGCCAACACGCCCGTTGCGCCGATCCTCGCGGAAATTCGTCAGGGTTTGCCCGTCACAACGCAAAACAGGTGTGGCCATTTGCACCGATGTATCGTTTCGCATTTCGTCAATTAAAGCCGTCAAAAACCACGGCGGAGTCAGTGGTGCGTCGCCTTGCAGGTTCACCACAATTTCGGGCTCCTTACCCAGACTGCGCAGGCTGTCCGCCACCCGTTCTGTCCCGTTGGCGCAATCCTCGGATGTCATCAGAACCTTGGCGCCGAATCCTGCGGCTGCCTCGGAAATGCGTGCGTCATCGGTGGCGATGTAAACCTCGGCCACGCCGCCCACCTCTTTGGCCGCCAGCCAGCTGCGCTCAATCAGCGATTTCGCCACCCCCGTCGCGCCCACAAGTGGCGCAAGCGGTTTGCCCGGATAACGGTTTGAGGCATATCGGGCGGGGATAACGATGATCACTTCATTGCTCATACCCCTGTGATGGTCGATCTGGGCACCGTGGCCAAGCAGATTATGCATCATATGGTGATTTTTCGCGCCTCTATGCCCTATCCGCCGCGCAAATTTCTGTGTAAAAGCCCAGCAACGAAAAGGATATGATGTGGCGAATTACCTATATAAAAACGACCTGCCGGATGATCTGGACCTTGGCCCCGTTGTGGCGATTGATTGCGAAACCATGGGATTGCACCCGCACCGCGACCGTTTGTGCGTTGTGCAAATGTCGGGTGGCGATGGCAATGCGCATCTGGTGCAGGTCGAAAAGGGTCAGACATCAGCGCCAAACCTATGCCGTATGCTGGCCGACCCTGACGTGTTGAAACTGTTTCATTTCGGGCGTTTTGACATCGCCGCGATGCAGAACGCCTTTGGCACCGTCACAGCCCCGGTTTATTGCACCAAAATCGCGTCCCGCCTGATCCGCACCTATACGGATCGCCACGGGTTAAAAAACCTGTTGCAGGAATTACTGGGCGTGGATGTGTCCAAACAACAGCAAAGCTCCGATTGGGGCGCGGATGAATTGACCAAGGCGCAGATCGAATATGCCGCCTCGGACGTGCTGTATCTGCACCGCCTTCGAGATGAGTTGAATATCCGGCTGGAGCGCGAGGACCGTATGGAAATTGCCCAAGCCTGTTTTGATTTCCTGCCGATGCGGGCCAATCTGGACCTTGTGGGGTGGCCGGAAATTGATATTTTTGCCCACTCTTGATGCGCCGGTTTCCGCTACCTAGATATAGATCATAAGCAAAACCCCGCTGACCGCCGCGCCAACTCTCTTGGCCGGTGGCGCATATTCTGGCACGATCCCGATATGACTATGTATGACAACAGCTATTCGCGTTTTGTTGCCCTGACCAAGGTGATCCTGCCGATCGTGGCCTTGGGCATCCTGTCGACGCTATTTTTGTTTTCCCGCGATATCGACCCGACCCAATCCATCCCCTACGCCGATGTGGATGTCGAAGGGTTGGCGCGTGAACAGCGCATTGGGGCGCCAAACTATGCCGGTGTCACCGAAGACGGGGCCGCGATTTCAATTACCGCCAAATCTGCGCGCCCTTCCCCGGGCAATGCCAAAATCGTGACAGCGACGGGTCTGACAGCGATTATCGAGGATGCTATGGATGGACGCCTCAAAATAATTGCGAGTGATGGTGTGATCAATACGGATCAGCAGATTGTAACACTTCAGGGTGGGGTGCAGATTCTGACTTCGACGGGTTATATCATCGACACGGCGGCTTTAACCGCCGCGCTAGACGAAACATCTGTGATTACAGATGGGCGGATCACGGCAGAGGGGCCGCTTGGAACCCTAAATGCCGGTCAAATGGTGCTAGAAACCCAGAATGGTCCCGATGGATCGCATCTTCTGGTTTTCAAAGGTGGGGTGAAACTGATATACGACCCCAAAGGCAGTTAGCCCGAATTACGAGGGAAAAAGATGTTTATTCAATTGCGCATGGTATTGGTCGCGTTGTCGCTGGTTGTGGTACCTGCAATGGGCACGGCTCAAGGCACCCAGATTACATTTGGCGGGTTAAAGCACGACACAACCCAACCTGTCGAGGTTTCGTCAGACCAGTTGCAGATCAATCAGGCTGACGGATCAGCCATTTTCACCGGTAACGTCGTGATTGGCCAAGGCACAATGCGTCTGTCGGCAGGCCGCGTTATGGTGGTGTATGCCCAAGGCGACGGCACACGCCGGATTTCAAAAATGCACGCCACAGGCAGTGTCGTTCTGGTCAACGGAGCCGAGGCCGCGGAGGCGAACGAGGCGATCTATTCCATCGACAACGGCAATATCGTGATGACCGGAAACGTGATCCTGACCCAGGGGCAAAGTGCGCTTTCGTCAAACCGCATGACGGTTGACCTGAAGACCGGACAGGCAACCCTGGATGGCCGCGTGAAAACCATTCTACAAACCGGCGGCAACTAACCGATGGCCAAAACCCCGGATTTAACGGTTTCAGAAGGCAGCGTAGGCCTGCAAATCCGCAATCTGCGCAAAAGTTATCGTAAACGTCCAGTGATCCGCGATGTCAGTATTGATCTGGGACGTGGCGAGGTTGTTGCGCTGTTGGGGCCGAACGGATCGGGGAAAACCACTGTTTTTTACGCAATTGCCGGCCTAATCACCCCCGAAGGCGGGCAGGTGATTATTGACGGGCGCGATGTAACCATGCTGCCGATGTATCGCCGTGCCAAACTGGGCATCGGGTATTTGCCACAAGAGGTATCAATTTTTCGCGGTATGACAGTTGAGGATAACATCCTGTCAATCCTCGAAATTTCCGAGAAAGACCGCCATAAACGGCGCGAGCGGCTGGAAGAGTTACTGAGCGATTTTTCCATCGAACACCTGCGCCGCGCCTCTGCCCTGTCCCTGTCCGGTGGCGAACGGCGGCGTGTGGAAATTGCCCGTTGTCTGGCGGCCAACCCAAAATACCTGCTGCTGGATGAACCTTTTGCCGGGGTGGATCCAATCGCTGTTGGCGAAATTCGCACATTGGTCGCTGATCTAAAGAACCGTGGAATCGGTGTTCTGATCACCGATCACAACGTGCGCGAAACGCTGGAAATCGTTGAACGGGCCTATATCCTGCATGATGGCACTGTTTTGATGAGCGGCACGACCGAAGAAGTGATCAAAGATGAAAACGTGCGCCGCGTTTATCTGGGCCATAATTTCAAGATATCCTAAGGCCATTTTCGCGGGTAATAGTAAATTATTACACATTGTCGCAGTTGACATTGCACCGCATTCTGTCGCCAAATAGAGTGGATGTATGAATACACCATCATCGTTCGTGCGCCAAAAGATCACGGCCGCACAGCAAGCGCCCAAGAAAACGCCGGGCCACAAAAAATACGTGAACCAATAACCCAAGCGAAACCCTTTCTACGCAACTGTAGAAGGGAACGTTTGTATTTTAATACAAAGGAGATGTGATGCAGTACCAGATCAGCGGAAAACAGATTGATATAGGTGAGGCCCTGCAAACCCACGTTAAAACCGAACTAGACGGTGTTGTCGGAAAATACGCGGAACGCCCTACGGACGCGATGGTTACTTTTTCAAAGAGCGCTAATGAATTTGTCTGCGAAGCAACGATTCACCTTTCGACCGGCCTGACAGCTTCGGCCAAGGCGCATGCCCATGAAATCTATGCC
>Ga0190303_1001032_pt1 | contig 11367 bp, 10 predicted proteins | sample 48700701_MG_FD_161672 | JGI IMG/M metagenome (GOLD analysis project Ga0190303, IMG submission 161672) | Hydrothermal vent sediment bacterial communities from Southern Trench, Guaymas Basin, Mexico - 4870-07-0-1_MG | ecosystem: Environmental > Aquatic > Marine > Hydrothermal vents > Sediment ...
TCGTCAATCATGATAAGATCATTCGCAACCGCTCGGAAGATCTCTTGGAGAGAAGGAGTTATGATATAATCGAAAACCGGAATCCCGCCGAGAAAGATAAAACGGCTCTGACTACTGGATGCCATTAGTACCTCCAGATAAATTCATGCTTGATTTTTATAAGCGACATGTGTTAAACAGCGTCCCCTTGAAATTAAATTATTTTTCAATAGATTCGGCCCCTCTGAAAGCCCAAAACCTTTCGGAAAAGGTCTTAAGATTTATTATGGAGTAGGAAGATGGCCAAAGTTTGTGAAATCTGCGGTAAAAAACCGCTTGTCGGCAATAATGTAAGTCACGCGCATAACAAGACTAAAAAGGTCTGGCAACCCAATCTGCAGAGCGTAAATGCGGTTGTCAATGGGCAGAAACGCAAGATTAGAGTCTGTACCCGTTGCATTCGCTCCGGCGCAGTCACCAAATAATCAAGTAATTCCCGACTACCGACCACCCGATATCGGCACGCAGTGATGATATCGGTTTTTTGTCGTTCCCGGCCTTTAAACCTTCTGAGCATCAACTGATCCGGGCAACCTGATAGACTCCCTTAACCCCCCGCAGAGCCATTTTCACCCGTTTCAAATGATCAAGATCCTTGATCTGAATCTCAAAATAACAATGTGCCTTCTGATCGATAGTAGTATTCAGAGAGCCACTGGTGATATTTGCACCCTGACTGCTGATCGCAGTTCCCAGAGCGACCAGCAACCCCTTTGCATCCTCACACATCACCTTGATCTTAACCAGATGGGAACTTGAACGTTCAAGATTCCAGGAGACATCCATATAACGTTCCGAGTTACCATGATCAACATGGCGGCAGTTGCGCCGGTGGATTGCCAACCCCCGACCCCGGGTAATAAAACCAACCACGTCATCCCCCGGCAACGGATTGCAACACTTGGCAAAACGCACCATGACATCATCAATATCCTTGATTGAGATGCCATCACGAACCGGTTTTTGGGCGCTTTTCTTATCCTCTTTCTCGCCCTTGCCCTTCTGCGGTTTGCGCAGTTCTGGAAATATCCGGTTTATCACCTGCCGAGCGGAAAGTTTTCCCCGGCCGATAGCCGCCAGCAGAGCCTCAGCATGTTTAAGCGAAAACTCCTCGGCCGCAGCCTGCATTTTACCGCTCTTTAAAGTTTGATTAAATGACTGTTTAACCCGGCTGAAAGCTTTTTCGCAGAGCTCACGGCCGAGTTCAATGCTGCGCCGTTCCTCCTCTTTTTTCACCCACTGCCGGATCTTGGTTCGGGCCTTGCTGGTTCTGACAAAGGCGAGCCAGTCTTTATTCGGATGTTGCCGGGTCGAGGTGACAATCTCAACCATCTCACCATTTTTCAGCTGATAACGCAGCGGTACCAGTTTACCGTTGACTTTTGCCCCGCTACAGTGATCACCAACCTTGGAGTGAATGCTGTAGGCCATGTCGATCGGGGTCGAACCGCTCGGAAGTTCCTTGACCTCTCCGGTTGGGGTAAAAACATATACCGCCTCGGAAAAAAGATCGATCTTGACCGAATCTAAAAACTCACCCGGATTATCAACATCCTGCTGCCACTCGATCATCTGCCGAAGCCAGTCCATCTGCTTACGGTCATGGTCGTCGAGCTGGTAACCCTCTTTATAGTGCCAATGAGCCGCAATCCCCATCTCGGCAATCTGATGCATCTCATGGGTTCGAATCTGGAACTCGACATGGCGGCCGTCCGGACCAATAACCGTAGTGTGTAAGGACTGGTACATGTTAGCCTTGGGGATACCGATAAAGTCCTTAAAACGACTCGGCAACGGCCGCCAGAGAGTATGAATAATCCCTAAAACATTATAACACTCGGCTTTATCGGCCACCAGAATCCGGAAGGCGATAATATCGTAGATCTGCTCGAAAGCGATATCCCGACGCACCATCTTGCGATAGATGCTGTAAAAATGTTTTAGCCTTCCTGAAACCTGGGCGTTGATACCGCTATGGCTCAGATTGCGCTGCACCAATTTAATAATTGTCTCGATAAAAGCCCGGTTTTCGAGCTCTTTCCGCGCCACCTTGTCTTCAAGTTCACGATAGATTGCCGGCTGCAGATAACGCAGAGATTGGTCTTCGAGCTCCTGTTTTATCCAGGAAATTCCCAGACGGTTGGCTAAAGGGGAGTAGATATCCAGAGTCTCTTGGGCTATCGCCTGCCGCCGGTCACTTTTCTGAAAATCCAGTGTCCTCATATTATGGACACGATCGGCAAGTTTAATTATCAGAATCCGGATATCCTTAACCATAGCGAGAATCATCTTGCGATAGTTCTCAGCCTGATGTTCGCGGGAACTCTTAAATTTTATCTTGTTGATTTTGGTCAGACCTTCAACCAAAGCAGTAATTTCATCACCAAACCGAAGATTAAGATCCTCAATTGAGGTCATGGGATCATCTTCCAGGGTATCGTGGAGAAGCCCGGCGGCGATACTGGCGACATCCATCTTCATTTCAGCCAGTATATTAGCCACCTCGATCGGATGAACCATATAGGGTTCCCCGGAGAGGCGAACCTGATTGCGATGGGCATAGGCGCTGTAAGCGTAGGCTTTGCGAATGATATCAAAATCAGCCGAGGGATAGTAGTCGGCGACCTTATCTATAATGTCATTCGCTCTAATCATGCAGTATTGGGAAAGTGGAGGTTATCGATTTCAAACTTGCAGATTCTAACGCAGATGGGCATCGGGGAAACCCGCATCATGCAACTGGAGCAGAACCGTATCAGCATTCTCTTGAACCCGGACACCGTCCAGAAGCAGAATAGAGTGCGGCATCTTAATGATGATCTTTTGCACTTTGGGCGTAAATCCAGCTGCACAGTATAATTTTTTCCAGTCGTCAACGCTGCTTTGCAGATAGAAAGAACCGATGACGACATTGTAGCTGCCGTCTAGTTTCAGAAGAAATGGATCGTCCCCTTTCTCTCGAGTGACAGCCATCATCGTCAAAGCCTTACGGCGCTCAGTAAAAGGACCCAGGAAAACTCTGGAAATCGGGGTCAGCCGTGATACCACCTCGGTTCTAGTCTTAAAATTTAAAGCTTTAAGCCGGTTTTGATTGCGCCGGAGATCACTGTGCAGAACATATTCACCCGCAACAATCACAGCATTGGCCGGGGCGGGAACCGAAGTTTCCACCGTTGCCGGAGATGCACTCTCCTTTTCTGAGACATCCTCTTTTCCGGCTACTGCCGCACCGCCGGTCGTGCTCTCAGAGTCGACGGCAACATCTGCGCCAGATTCTGTAACGACTTCGGTCGGGGGTAATAAAGCGATGGTAACCATCTGCTCCCCGACACTAACCGCCTCAACCTCAGTCGCTGCCATTTTCACGGCAACCTTAAGTTCGCTGGTCGGAGATGATAACGAAGCAATCACCTCAGGCACACTGGAAATCGGCCGTTCCGGCATTCGAACCGGTGGAGAATCGGCGAGAGAATAGTAAAATCCGGTCAGAACGATAAGAGCAATCACCATCTCGCAGATCAGGATCTTCTTCCAGGGATTGCCTTGATTTTGCCCGGGCTCTACTCCGGCAATGGATTTGGTCATCAAAAAACCTAGCCTTCCTCTTTGGCAGCCTCAACGATCTTGGCAGTCAGATGGCTGGGAACCTCCTCATAATGAGAAAATTCCATCGTAAACATGCCCCGGCCGCCGGTCATCGAACGCAGATCCGGAGCATACTTCAGAACTTCAGCCATCGGTACCTGCGCCTTAATAAGCTGGCTGTTGGCCATCGGCTCGACCCCATTAACCTTGCCTCGGCGACTGTTCAAATCACCGATAACATCACCCATATAATCATTAGGAACATTGATATCCATCAACATAATCGGTTCCAAAAGAGTCGGTTTAGCATCAATCACACCCTTTTTGAACGCCATTGACCCGGCAATCTTAAAAGCCATCTCAGAGGAGTCGACTGAATGATAGGAACCATCATACAGAGTCACCTTGATATCAACAACCGGATATCCGGCCAACACGCCGCCGGCCATTGCCTCATGAACACCCTTTTCAACCGCAGGTATATATTGACGCGGCACAACCCCGCCAACAATACTATTGACGAACTCAAACTCACCGCCTTTCGGCAGAGGCTCAATCTTTAACCAGACATCACCGAACTGGCCGCGGCCACCGGACTGTTTTTTATGACGTCCCTGCAGTGAAACCGATTTTTTGATAGTCTCCTTGTATGGCACTTTCGGCGCATCCAGTTCAACATCAACCCCAAATTTACGTTTAATCCGATCAACCGTCACCTCAACATGAACCTGACCCATACCGGATATGACCAACTCCTTAGTCTGCTCATTACGTAGAATGTGAATCGTCGGATCTTCAGCCATCAAACGCTGCAGAGCACTACCGAGTTTCTCTTCATCACCTTTACTTTTAGGCCTGAGAGAGAAAGAGATAACCGGTGCTGGAAGCTCAAGCCCTTTCAACTTGAGCTGCGCTTTTTCATCACAAAGTGTATCCCAGGTAACGGTCTCCTTCAACTTAGCAACTGCAACGATATCTCCGGGTACACATTTGGCAACCGGAACCTGTTTATTGCCTTCAAGCATCAGTAATTGGCCAATACGCTCTTTACGATCCCGGGTACTGTTAAAACAAGTAGAGTCCGAAGTCAGGGTGCCGCTATAAACTCGAAAGATTGAAAGTTGACCGGTAAAAGGATCGGAAATAGTTTTGAACACCAGTGCCGAAAAAGGTGCCGCCGCATCGGCCTTAAGTTCCTGTTCTTCACCTTCAGCCAGATTTTCGGCAAACTGGGCCGGGCGTTCTAAAGGTGAGGGTAGACATTCACACATAATATCCATCAAGGGCTGGATACCGATATTTTTGAGAGCTGAACCACAGACCACCGGGACAAACTTACCGGTCATACAACCTTCACGGGTTGCCCGGCGGATATCATCCGCCGAGATATCTTCACCACCCAGATATTTCTCCATCAAATCGTCATCAGCCTCAACAACACGTTCAATCATCGCCTCACGAGCTGCCTCGGCCTCCGCCTGCAGATGTTCCGGAATCTCCTCGGTTGTAAACTTGCCGCTCTGATCGTTACCGTAGCGCAGAGCCTTCATGGTCACCAGATCAATAACTCCGACAAATTCCTCCTCTTTACCGATTGGAATCTGTAAAACCAACGGGTAACATTTGAACGTCGACTCCATTTCACCCACCGCCCGGTTGAAATCGGCTCGTTCGCGGTCAAGTTTACTGATAAAAACAATCTTGGGAATCTCAAACTCATCTGCATATTTCCAGACTACCTCAGTCTGAACTTTGACCCCGGAGATAGCACTGACAATTACTACCGCTCCCCCGGTTACCCGCAAGCAGGCTTTGGTATCAGCAATGAAATTGGCATATCCGGGAGTATCAATAATATTAAGGTGTTTATCCTGCCAGTCACAGTGATGAATCGCGCTGGTCAAAGTAATCTTACGCTTAATTTCCTCCGGTTCGGAATCAAGTACCGAAGTACCGTTATCAACACTGCCCAGTCGCTTGGTACTACCACTGTTGAAAAGTATTGCCTCAGCTAAAGATGTTTTACCTGCCCCACCATGGGCAATGATTGCAACATTTCTCAAATTCTCGCTCGTGTATGACTTCATATTCAACTAATTCCTTTTTAAGAAAACTGGCTGAGGTTAACAGATACCAGGCACTCATCAGGCAGACTTTAACAGCCGCCCTGACCCTGAAGCACTAATGCTGATAGATTAAATTCCTACTGTAAATTGCTCTCACTTGTCAAGCCTTTATCTTAAACCTCGACTTAAATCACAGAAACAGCCCGACGGGCGACTCCCGAAGCAACAGATATCCGGCTGTGAAGCTGTTATCTCTAACAAATAATCTCCGACCGAAAAAAAGAAAATACGGCTCAACTCTTGTAATTGAGTGGAAAATACTATAAGTTACGTTTGAGTTAAATTACTAAACTTTGGGGGCTGGACTCAAACCGGCCCGGTAATTAATACAGGCTTTTTTTCAGCTTTTAAGGAGAGAAAACAATGGATGTTGCAAAAAATAATGGTATTGTAACCATTGCCTTAGAGAAAGATTTTACCAATGTGATGCTGAATGATTTCAGAGAACTGGTGCAATTCGAAAAAGATGCCGGCAACAGCTCTTTCCAAATCGATTTTACGGGAACGAAAGTTATTGATTCGATGGCTATCGGCTGCCTGGTGGCAACCTATAACTCTCTCCGCCACAATGAGGGCACACTGCAACTCACCAATGTTCCTGAAACCATCAGGAACATCTTAAAAGTAATGCATTTAGATCGGATTATGACGGTTAATCCGGAGACATAGTACAGGAAGGATTATTTCTCAAAGCTCTTACTAAAAATGACTTTGTCGAAAACAGTGCTGTGAACCAGAGGCACTGGCAGGAGTCCGGCCGCAGTTATCAGCGGAGCCGGGATCGGAACTTAAGAAAAAAATATTCGGCACAAATTTATGAGGGTCGGGGGTCTTTGACAGGGTCGTCACAAATTCGGTTTGATGATCCGATTGCAGAAATTTTCAGATCTTCAGTCGTCATAATAACCGACATACTTCTTTTCAATCCACATCCCGGCAATAACCATCAGCCCACCGATAGCAATCATCACTGTCGCCACAGTATAAAGATCGTGAATCAACCACAAAGCAATGCCGCAGACTGCGAGAAAAAACCCTAGTACTTCAAGTATCGGAATGATAATTTTATTCATTTATTTTCTTGCCTTTTAAAGTTTTCAACCGGTTTGCGGCAGCCACATATTCAAATACTGTGAAAGGATGGAAAGATAGTCAAATACCAATAAAAAACCAATAACAATCAGAAATATACCACTGATTATACTGACTATTCTTAGATAACGGTTGAACTTGGAGAAGTAGGTTAGAAAGCTGTTAAACGCCAGAGCCGAAATCAGAAACGGAACCCCCAGACCCATAGAGTAAGCAATCAGCAGGATAATTCCGCTGCCGACGTTTTCAGAGGTACTGGCATAAAGCAGGATGCTCGCCAGGATCGGCCCGATACACGGGGTCCAACCGGCAGCGAAAGCAATCCCGACAAGAACTGAGCCGAAATATCCGATCGGCTTGTCGGTAAATTCAAAACGTTTCTCGCGTTCCAAGAAATTCAGTTTAATCACCCCGGTAATATGAATACCGAGAAGAATTACAATCACACCCCCAACCCGGCGGATCAGCACCTGGTTCTCCTGAAAGAAGGCCCCGACATAGGTGGCCGAAGCCCCTAATGCCACAAAAACCAGAGTAAATCCCAGGATAAAGAAGAGGGAGTGAAAAAGCGTCCGGCGCCGGACTGACTGACTTCGGTTATCGACCAGTTCATCAAACGAAATCCCGGTAATATAGGTCAGGTATGACGGTATAAGCGGGAGAACACAAGGTGAAATAAAAGAAAATACACCTGCCATAAAAGCAATCAGCAGGGAGACTTGTGAGGTTGATTCCATAAATTTACTTAAATAGGGTCAGAGGTTAGGTTAAGGGTACCTTAAAGTACACTATTACTAATATAACCACAGATCTACAGCTGCGGTTTTTTACATTTCTCCAGAACTTCAGCAAGAATTACCGGGTCAATCTCTTTTTCCAGATGAGGATCACCCAAACCGTGCAGAAGAACCATTGACAAACCGTTTTCCGCTTTTTTGTCGCGCCGCATAAGCGCAATCATCTCATCAACTTCAACTTCATCTGGAATCTGCATGGGCAGGCCAAAATCCTTGAGCAGCTGCAGAGCCCTGAGTAAGGCCGACTCCGCCAGCAAATCCAGATCATGGGCCAACAAAAGTGAAGCAACCAAACCGATAGCAACCGCCTCGCCGTGGGTAAACCGTTTATAAGCAAACAATTTCTCCAGCGCATGACCAACCGTATGACCGAGATTCAAAGCTGCACGAACTCCTAAACGATCATATTCATCACGAATAACATAATCGGCTTTAACCCGGCTGCAGAAGTGAATCATAGTCGCCAGACTACGAGGGTCTCGTATCAATATCTCATGCTTATTCATCTCCAGGAAGGAGATAAAATCGTCCCCGGCCAGAAGACCATATTTTAAAACCTCACCCAACCCCCCGATAATCTCGCGCTCGGGCAGAGTCGCGATAAAATCAACATCGGAAATTACGACCCGGGGTTGATAGGTGGTGCCAATGAGATTTTTCCCACTTTCCAGATTAACTCCATTCTTACCCCCGATAGAACTGTCTACCTGAGCCAGAATAGTCGTCGGAATCTGCAGCAGGTCAACCCCGCGCATATAGGTTGCGGCAGCATATCCGGCAATATCACCGATTACGCCCCCACCTAAAGCACAGATAAAAGAGTTGCGTTGGAGACCAGCCTTAAATATATCATCATAGAGGCGCAACAGGGTCTCGTGGTTTTTAAACTCTTCTCCATCCGGCAGGATAATCGCAGAAGTCATATAACCGGCTTCATTAAACCACTTCTGCACCCGTTCAAGATAGAGTGGCGCAACCGTTGTATTGGTAACCACAACTCCGTACTGACCATAGAGAATAGGTATCAGTTTAGACGCGGATTCAGTTTCCGTAAGACCGGATCCGATATAGATTGGGTAACCACGGGCCGGCAATGTGACTGTCAATTTATGAAAAGGCATTTTAAAAAAACTCTCTAGAACTCGCCGCAGACCCGGCGACAAATCTCCTGATACGCATCTTCAACATTACCCAGCTCGCGCCGGAACCGATCCTTGTCAAGTTTTTCCAGGGTATGACGATCCCAGAGACGGCAGGTATCGGGACAGATCTCATCCGCCAGCAGCATTTTGCCTTTATAGTTACCGAATTCCAACTTAAAATCGACCAACAGAATATCGCGCGCAAAAAGATATTCACTTAAAATCTGATTTACCTTGAGTGCAGTTTTGTGAGCGCTATCAATCTGCTCGGCACTGGCGATGCCAAAAACCAGAACATGATCACGGTTAATCATCGGATCATTAAGATCATCATCTTTATAGTAGTATTCAACGATCGGCCACTCAAGTTTGCCGCCCTCATCTTTGCCCATCCGCTTGGACAAACTGCCGGCGATATAGTTTCGGACGACAACTTCGACCAGCATGATGTCAACTTTATAAGCCAGCATCTCGCGGTCGGAAAGCTGTTCGATAAAGTGGCTTTCAACTCCGTTCTCCGCCAGCATCTGAAAAAGTTTTGCTGAGACTTTGTTGTTGATGATACCCTTATCCACAATCGAGCCTTTTTTGGCTCCATTAAAAGCGGTCGCGTCATCCTTAAAATAGAGAATATTCTTATCCGGGTCATCGGTCGCGTAGATGATCTTGGCCTTACCTTCGTAGAGTTCTTCCTTACGTTCCATAATAATCTCCTTTTTTACCTGTCCGGTTATTCGCCAAAAACCCGGGCAAAGATCGTCGGTATCTGCCGCATGTGGTGTTCTAAGCTGAATTTCTCTTCGATTTCTGCGGCGGAAAGATATTTTACCACATCTTCATCCTTGAGCAGATACCCTTTAAAAGAACCCCCGTCATTAAACGCCTGCATCGCGTTACGCTGAACCCAGCGGTAAGCATCTTCACGTGAAACCCCGGCCCGGGCCAGAGCCAGGAGAATCCCCTGTGAATAGATTGTACCACCGGTCAGTTCAAGATTTTTCATCATCTTATCGGGATAGACAACCAGCTTTTCCATCATCGAGGCAAAACGATGCAGCATGAAATCGAGCAGGATAGTTGCATCGGGAGCGATCACCCGCTCAACCGATGAATGGCTTATATCCCGCTCATGCCATAAAGCAACGTTCTCCATCGCCGCCAGAGAGTATGAACGAACCAGACGAGCCAAGCCGCAGAGGTTCTCGGACAAAACCGGATTACGCTTATGCGGCATTGCCGATGAACCCTTCTGCCCGGCATGAAAAAACTCCTCGGCCTCACCCACCTCAGTCCTCTGCAGGTGCCTGATCTCAGTCGCAAATTTTTCAATTGAAGCGGCAATCAGGGCCAGAGTGGTAAAAAAGAAAGCATGTCGATCACGCTGGAGAATCTGACTTGAAGCCGGGGCCGGCTGCAGATCCAGAGCAGAGCAAACCGCCTCTTCAATCTCAGGTTCAATGTTGGCAAACGTGCCAACTGCGCCGGAAATTTTGCCAACCGAAATATCGGTTACCGCCGCTTCCAGACGCTTTTTCTGCCGCGCCATCTCATCATACCAGATAGCAAATTTAAGCCCGACCGTAACCGGCTCGGCATGAATTCCGTGTGAACGGCCGATCGTCGGACACTCTTTAAGCTCAAAGGCCCGGTTTTTCAACTGAACCATGACCAGGTCCAAACCCTCAAGCAACATGGTTCCGGCTTCTTTAAGCTGCAGGGCCAGGGCCGTATCCAGAACATCCGATGAAGTCATCCCCAGATGGATATAACGGGACGAGGGACCGACATGTTCAGAAACCGATGTCAGAAAAGCGATCACGTCATGTCGCACTTCAGCCTCAATCTCATCAATCCTGGCGATATCGAAACCCGCTTTATCACGGATTTCGGCCCAGTCGGCCGCCGGGATTTCACCCCGTTCAGTATAGACTTCACAAACCGCCAGCTCTACTTTAAGCCAGCTTGCAAATTTATTTTCTTCACTCCAGACCTGACTCATGGCTGGACGCGAGTAACGCTCAATCATAGCAATTCATTCCATTTACGGTTCGGATTTCAAGCTTTTCCTGAGGCCAGAAAAAGAGTGCACTCAGGATTATTGACGAAACATCAGAATTATCATATCCAGATAACTCTTGTCAAGATTTAAGCTCACAGCTTAAGAAAAATCGTAACTGTTCAGCTAACCAACAGAAACCGGGTACACGATCCCGATTTCCTTCGGAAAATCAGGTCATGTCCCCATTTTCTGCTAAAAATACGCTGAACAGTTACGAAAAATCGAGATATTTATAGATTTCACCCGCTCTCTCCGACGGCAATTTACGAGATGTTACTTCACGATATTCAGCCAGGGTCGGCAAACGGCCGTAAAGAGCCGTAACTGCGGCCAGCTCGGCCGATCCGAGATAGACCTGCGCCCCCGCCCCGAGACGATTGTCAAAGTTTCTGGTCGAAGTTGAAAAAACCACCGCCCCATCCGCAACCCGGGCCTGATTCCCCATGCAGAGACTACAGCCGGGAATCTCGATCCGGGCTCCGGCCTGGCCGAAAATGGCATAGTAACCCTCACTTTTCAGTTGCTCG
>Ga0190303_1001033_pt1 | contig 11363 bp, 6 predicted proteins | sample 48700701_MG_FD_161672 | JGI IMG/M metagenome (GOLD analysis project Ga0190303, IMG submission 161672) | Hydrothermal vent sediment bacterial communities from Southern Trench, Guaymas Basin, Mexico - 4870-07-0-1_MG | ecosystem: Environmental > Aquatic > Marine > Hydrothermal vents > Sediment ...
AAACCAGGTCACCGAAACCTTCCATAACTGGCAGGTCAACGGCGTTGACCGGGGACAGACCGCAGAAGGCGCCCTGTCCCCTTATCAAGACATCGCGGGTTTCTGCAAATCTGCCGAACTCGCCGAACTACAAAAACACGACTACGTACTCACCCCAGGCCGTTATGTCGGGGCTGCCGCCGAAGAAGACGATGGCGAACCCTTTGCCGATAAAATGGCGCGCCTAACCGCCACCTTAAAAACACAGTTTGAAGAATCGGATCGTTTAGAAGCCGAGATTAAAAAGAACTTGGCGGGGTTGGGTTTTGATGTTTGACTTTCCTCGTGCCATATTGGGTGAATTAATCATTCATCAAAAAGGATTTGCTTTTAAATCCAAGGATTATCAAGAAGCAGGTATACCTGTTGTAAGGGTTAGCAATTTTACAGATGACTCAATTGATACCAGTGATTTGAAATTTGTCAGTAAAGAGGTTGCCCAAGAAAATCAAAAAGTAGCGCTGAATACGAATGACGTAATTATTGCTACTGTTGGGTCTTGGCCTAAAAATCCTGCGTCAATTGTAGGAAAAAGTATTTGCGTTCCGTCAGAAATGAACGGTGCACTTATGAATCAAAATAGTGTCATTTTACGAGTGAAAGGTGCGTGTGAAGTTGATCAAAAATACTTATTTATTGCCTTAAAAACAAAACTATTTTCTGAATATTTGGTTTCTACAGCTCAGGGTAGCGCAAACCAAGCAAGTGTTACTTTAAGCGATATATTTTCCTATGAGGTCGAATGGCCTGAACCTGCCATAAGAAAATCAATTGTAAGCATGATTGATTCAGTGAATCAAAAAATTATACTCAACCGACAAACCAACCAAACCCTCGAACAGATCGCCCAGACTATCTTTAAAAGCTGGTTTGTCGATTTCGAACCCACCCGCGCTAAAATCGCAGCCAAACAAATAGGGCAAGCACGCCACGACAGCGAGCGCAGCACTGCCCTAAGGGGAGCCTTGCTTGCCGATGGCCGCTGGCCTGAAGCCGTGGCAGCCGCCATCGCCGAAGGAGACCCCGAACGTGCCGCCATGGCCGCCATCAGCGGCAAGTCCCTGGACGAAATCGACCAACTCAGCCCAGAGCAACAAGAACAACTCCGTACCACCGCCGCCTTATTCCCCGATGCACTGGTTGATTCTGAGTTGGGTGAAATCCCGGAGGGGTGGGCGCTTTCTCGTTTAGGTGATGTCACAACGGAACTCCGCAGAGGGATTTCTCCTAAATATACTGAAGCAAATGGCATCCAGGTAATCAATCAGAAATGCATTCGGAATCATTCAATTAATTTTGAATTAACGAGGTTGAATGATCCCCAAAAAAGAAAAGTAGTAGGGCGTAAAGTTGAACTCGGCGATGTTTTAGTAAATTCAACAGGTGTTGGTACATTAGGGCGCTTAGCACCAGTACGGTTTTTACCTGAACCAACAGTGTTTGATAGTCATGTAACGGTTGTGCGAGCAGATAAAAGTAAGATTAGCAAATCCTTTCTATGCGGGTTAATGCTTGAAAAAGAAACCTTCATCGAAACAAGCGGCGCAGGAAGCACAGGGCAAACAGAGCTAAGAAAGCAGGTGCTTGAAGATATAAAGTTTGCAATGCCGCCAATTGACTTAGGAATAATATTCGAAGGTATTGTTGAGCCAATGAATAAGAAAATTGCTACTTTGGAAGTGCAGCAGAAATCTTTATCGGAAACTAGAAATACGCTTCTACCAAAACTTCTTTCCGGTGAACTTACAACAAGTTCAGACCAAACGGATTTGGACCACACAGCATGACACAAACCAAGGAAGAGAAATCCATGCCTGAAAACCAAATACAGATTTTTCAAAGCGGTGATGGCTCGGTGCAGTTAGACGTTTCTCTTGATAAGGAGACCGTTTGGTTGTCACAAGCGCAGATGTGCGAGCTGTTCGAGCGTGAACGCTCGGTGATCACTAAGCACGTCAATAATATATTCAAAGAGGGTGAGCTTGAGCGAGATTCAGTATGTGCAAAATTTGCACATACTGCCGCCGATGGCAAAACTTATAGTATTCAATGCTTTAACCTGGATGTTGTTATATCCGTCGGCTATCGTGTGAAATCACAACGGGGCGTGCAGTTCCGTCAATGGGCAACCAACTTACTCAAACAACACCTGGTTAAAGGCTACACCCTTAATCAAAAACGGCTGCAAGAACAGGGGGTAGAGTTTGAGCAGGCGATGCAGTTGCTGTCCCAAACACTGGGGAATCAACAGCTAGTATCACCAGAAGGTGTGGCGGTGCTCAGTGTGGTGAGCGATTATGCCCGTAGCTGGTCATTGTTACAGGCCTATGATGAACAAAGCTTAAGCGACCAGACGGCCAAACAAAACGAGATGAAGGCCTTGCTGCTGGATTCTGTGCTGGCGGCTGTAACCGAGTTAAAACAAACGCTAATGGATAAGGGCGAAGCGACCGAGTTATTTGGTCAATTGCGGGGTAATGGTTTGGAGTCGGCCATTGCCACCATTGAACAGGGTTTTGGTGATGAGTTTTTTTACCCCAATGTGGCCAGCCGTGCGGCGCACTTACTGTATTTTTTTATTAAAAACCATCCACTGGCCGATGGTAACAAGCGCACGGGTTCATTCCTGTTTTTGTGGTATCTGCGTATTAATAAGAATTTTTTAGCAAAGCCTGTTGAGGCGTTAGTCAATGACAATACCCTGGTTGCTTTGGCATTACTGGTGGCAGAGAGCAAGCCGGAACAAAAAGAACTGATTATTCGTTTAATACAGCAGTTTATTTTATTGAAGGACGATTAAGCTAAGGGACAGCCGTGATAACAGAAGACCAACTAGAACAACTCTGCCTCAAATGGTTTCAATCCATTGGTTATGACTACGCCTGCGGCTATGACATCGCCCCTGATGCTGACAACCCAGAACGCAGCGACTACCGCCAGGTCATTCTGCATGGCCGCCTGCTTAGTTGCCTACAACAAATTAACCCGCATATACCTGTGGCCACTTTAGAGCAAGTGGCCTTGCAAATTGCCAAGCCTGAAACGCCGATTCTGATTAACAATAACAAAGTCTTTCATCGTTTGTTGCTGGAAGGGGTAAAGGTTGAGTTTAAAGACAGCAGCGGTAAAGAAAAAACCGACTATGTGCAGTTGGTGGATTTTTCAACCGTCAGCAATAACCAGTTTTTAGTGGTGAACCAATTCACTATTACCGGCAGCAAGGGCAACCGCCGCCCGGACGTGATTGTCTTTATTAACGGTTTACCGCTGGCCGTATTGGAGTTGAAAAACCCCGCTGATAATAACGCCGATATTTGGTCGGCCTATCAGCAATTGCAAACCTATAAAGATGAAGTTCCCGATCTGTTTATGTTTAACGAAGCCCTGGTGGTGAGTGATGGCTTAAATGCGCGGGTGGGTTCGCTGACAGCGAATAAAGAGCGCTTTATGCCGTGGCGCACGGTCAGCAATGAAAACGATAAACCGCTGTTTGAATATTTTTTGGAAACCCTGGTCAAAGGCTTTTTTAAACCTGAGTTGTTTTTAGATTACATACGCCATTTTGTGTTGTTCGAAAATGACGGTGATGTGACGATCAAGAAGATTGCCGGTTATCATCAATTTCATGCCGTGCGTGAAGCAGTACGGGCGACGGTGACGGCTGCATCACGCCCAGCGGGCGTTGCCGAACCACGTGCCAACTATGGGAATAAGGTAGAGCCAGGCTCAGGCAAGGCCGGGGTGGTGTGGCATACCCAGGGTTCGGGCAAGTCAATCTCCATGGTGTGTTATGCCGGTAAGTTATTGGCGCAGCCTGAAATGAATAACCCCACCATCGTAGTTGTAACAGACCGCAATGATTTAGATGGCCAGCTCTATAACACCTTTGGCATGGCGGCAGAAACCTTAAAACAAAGCCCCGTGCAAGCCGGTGACAGGGATGAGCTGCGCGAGATATTAGCGGCGCGTCAATCGGGCGGTATTATTTTTACCACGGTGCAGAAGTTTTCTCTTTTAGGGGATGAAACGGCCCACCCGGTATTAAGCACCCGCCATAATATTGTGGTGGTGAGTGATGAGGCACATCGCAGCCAATACGGTGATAAGGCCAGGCTTGTTAAATACAAAGGGAAGGATGGGGTTGAAAGGGCCAAGTACACCTTTGGTTATTCCAAACATATGCGTGATGCCCTGCCGGAGGCTTCGTTTATTGGCTTTACCGGCACGCCGATTGACTCAGCCGATAAAGACACCCGTGCGGTGTTTGGTGATTACGTCTCGATTTATGATATTCAAGATGCGGTGGATGATGGCGCAACTGTGCCTATCTATTACGAATCACGTTTAGCTAAGCTGGATATTAATGCTGCGGATATTGAAACCTTAAACGATGACGTGGAGGAGGTGATTGAAGATGAAGAAGACATCGCCGCCCGTGAAAGCACCAAATCAAAATGGGCGGCTTTAGAAAAACTGGTGGGCAGCGAACCGCGCATGCAACAAGTGGGTAAAGATTTAGTCAACCACTTTGAAAGCCGCATAGCCACTATGCCCGGCAAAGGCATGATTGTGTGCATGAGCCGCGAAATTTGCGTGGATATGTATAACGCGATTGTTGCCATCAGGCCCGAATGGCATGGCGCTCCATTAGGTGCAGCTGCCGACCCAAGCAAAGGCGCTATCAAAATAGTGATGACAGGCTCGGCTTCTGACAAAGAGAAGCTGCAAGCGCATATTTATAACAAAGACACCAAAAAGCTGTTTGAAAAACGCTTTAAAGACGTAAACGATCCGCTGCAATTAGTGATTGTGCGCGATATGTGGCTCACCGGCTTTGATGCGCCCAATTGCCATACCATGTATATCGACAAACCGATGAAAGGCCATAACCTGATGCAGGCCATTGCCCGGGTTAACCGTGTGTTTAAAGACAAACCCGGCGGTTTGGTAGTGGATTACATCGGTATCGCCAATGAGCTAAAAGCGGCACTAAAAACCTATACCAACTCTAAGGGCAAAGGCCAGCCCACCATCGACACCCGCGAAGCCTTTGCGGTGCTGCTTGAAAATATCGATAAATTGCATGCCATGATGCACGGCTGTGATTGCAGTGACTTTGAGACCCATGCGCTGCAACTGTTGCCCAGGGTAATGAATCATATTTTAAGTCTGCCAAACTCCGGTAATGGCGAGCTAGACGGCAAAAAACGCTTTCTCGACATTATGGCCAACGTCCGCTCTGCCTTTACCCTATGCAGTACCTTGGACGAGGCGCAAGCGTGCTCTAAAGAGATCGCCTTTTTTGGCGCGGTAAAAAACGCCATTACCAAATTCACCACCATCGACAAACGCCGCACGGATGAAGAGAAAAATTCAGCACTGAAACAAATTATCGATAACGCCATTATTTCTGAAGGCGTAGACGATATTTTCTCGTTGGTCGGTTTGGATAAACCCAATGTGGGTTTGTTATCGCCGGAGTTTTTAGAAGATGTGGCTAACATGAAAGAGAAGAACTTGGCTGTCGATCTACTCGAACGCTTGCTGCGCGATGAAGTGAAAGCGCGCATGAAAACCGATGTAGTATCAGAGAAGAAATACTCCGACCGCATTATGGAAACCCTGCGAAAATACCATAACCGTGCTATAGAAACCGCACAGGTCATCGAAGAGCTGATTACGATGGCCAAAGACATGGCTGATGATGCCGAAATAGCAGAGAGGTCAGGCCTTAATTCCGATGAAATAGCTTTCTACAGAGCACTTATTCAAAACGAATCCGCCGTTAAAAAGCTCGGTGATAATAACTTACGTGAACTGGCTAAATATGTAACGCAGCAGTTACGTAAAAGCACAACGGTGGATTGGCAAGTGCGTGAGAGTGTAAGAGCCAAATTACGTAATTTGGTACGTAGGGCGTTAAGGCGCTGGAAATACCCACCCGATAAGGCTGATGAGGCTATAGAGCTGTGCTTAGAGCAAGCCGAGGCGCTAAGCGAAAGCTGGGTTAGTTGATGCTTTTAGTTTAGAGGTATCGGTTTTGCTGAAGTTGATCGAAGGATAGACGGTATTAACCGCCTTTTTGTAACGTGAAACAAGTATCAATAAGACGGGGTTGCCATTTTTTTCGAGGCGACATTGTAATAGATGTTTTTTTTGTATCTGGCGCTTACTGGCACCATCCGGCAGGCTGAACTTGACATCGGAATAGGGGATGGCTAAGATTGTCGACACTTTTTTACTGTCGACAATACGGCTTAGATGAAGCCAGAAGATATTATCATCCTATGCCCAACCCAACCTCCAAAACCCTATCCGACACACTCTTTCACGAGCTGCAAACCGATATTATCAGGGGTGATATCGTTGCGGGAAGCAAAATTAGTGAACCAGAATTGGCAAGAAAGTTTGGCGTTAGTCGAGCGCCCTTGCGTGAAGCGATATCCCGCCTGGAAGGCCAACACCTGGTCGTACGTAAACCTCATGTCGGGGCAAGGGTTGTTTCACTCTCCCTGGAGGAGCTGGTTGATATCTCTTATATGCGCGAGGCGCTTGAGGGTGTGGCCTGTAGGCTAGCCGCACAACGTATGACCGCGGCGCAGATCTCTAAATTAAAGCACCTGTTGTTAGCTCATGAAAAAAACAGGGATCTACAGGAGGGACACGCCTATTACCAACGTGAAGGTGACCTGGATTTCCATTACTGTATTGTACAGGGTAGTCATAACCCGCAGTTGATCAACCTGCTCTGCAATGATCTATACCATCTGTTGCGAATGTATCGTTACCAGTTCAGCGTTGATACTCCGCGGCCAAGGTATGCATTTAGTGAGCACCACAAAATTGTTCAGGCGATTGAATCACGCAGTGAGGAGAGAGCGGAAAAGTTAATGCGCGAGCATATTAGTGCAGCGCGCAGCAATATTGAACAGCAATTGAAGAGAACCGCAAACGAAAATAGAGGACTCAACGTATGACAAATCAATCACCAGGAGCTCTGTTCAGGGCAGCCCTGGTTTCAGAAAAACCGTTACAAATTGTTGGCACGATTAACGCCTATACCGCAATGATGGCCGAACAAATTGGCCACAAAGCTATCTATATATCCGGCGCTGCCTGCGCCAATGCTTCCTACGGGCTCCCTGATCTGGGGATGACCTCTCTTAATGATGTGTTGGAAGATGCCCGAAGAATTACCGCAGCTTGCAATACGCCATTGCTGGTGGATATTGATACCGGTTGGGGTGGGGCGTTCAATATCGCCAGAACTGTTAAAGAGATGATTCGAGCCGGTGTGGCTGCTGTACATATTGAAGATCAGGTGGCACAAAAGCGTTGTGGTCATCGCCCCAACAAGGAGATTGTCAGTCAACAAGAGATGGTTGACCGGATTAAGGCGGCCGTTGATGCAAGAACCGATGATGATTTTTTTATCATGGCGCGCACCGATGCCTTCGGGCAGGATGGATTGAACGCAGCAATTGATCGCTCACTGGCCTGCATCGAGGCTGGTGCCGATGGTATCTTTGCTGAGGCGATGAGCGGTCTTGAAGACTATCAGGCTTTTAGCGATGCTTTAGATGCCCCACTACTGGCTAACATGACAGAGTTTGGTCAAACACCGCTTTTCAATAAGACCGAGCTAGCTGGCTGTGGTGTTGATATGGTGTTGTACCCCTTAACAGCAACACGGGCTATGAATAAAGCAGCCGAGACCGTATATCGCGCTGTTCTGGAGGAGGGTGACCAGAAAAACGTGGTGGATCTGATGCAGACACGTATGGAGCTTTATGATTATCTAGGATATCACGCCTTTGAAGAGCAGCTTGATCGGCTGTTTTCCGAAGGTAAAAACAAGTAAGAGAAGCAACTACAGTAAAAACAGGAGATAAGACAATGGCAGATAAACCAATTGGTGGAGCAGGACTGCGCGGGCAGTCTGCTGGAGAAACAGCACTTTGTACCGTCGGGAAAAGCGGTTCAGGATTAACCTATCGTGGCTATGATATAGCTGATCTGGCCGCTCAGGCCAAGTTTGAAGAGGTAGCCTATCTACTGGCCTACGGTAAATTACCCAACCAACAGGAATACGATGCTTACCTAGGGCGGCTTAAAGGCATGCGCAGTCTGCCTGATGCGCTGAAGGCGGCTCTGGAACTGATCCCTGCAGATGCACACCCGATGGATGTGATGCGCACCGGTTGCTCCATGCTGGGCAACCTGGAAACAGAGCAAAGTTTTGATGAGCAGGATCAGCAAATAGAGCGCATGCTGGCGGCTTTCCCCAGCATTATCTGTTACTGGTACCGTTTCAGCCATGATGGTGTGCGTATTGAAACCCAGACCGATGATGACTCTATCGGCGCACATTTTTTGCACATGTTAGCTGGTGAAAAGCCTGACCCACTGTTTGAACAGGTGATGCACTGCTCGCTGATTCTCTATGCTGAGCACGAATTCAATGCCTCTACCTTTGCCGGACGAGTCTGCGCATCCACCCTGTCGGATATTCATTCCTGTGTCACCGCGTCCATTGGTACTCTGCGTGGTCCTTTGCATGGCGGGGCGAATGAAGCCGCCATGGATATGATCGAAAATTATGAAAGTGCTGATCATGCCGAGCAGGAAGTGATGGGCATGCTGGAACGTAAAGATAAGATTATGGGTTTTGGTCATGCAGTTTACCGCACCTCCGATCCGCGTAATGGCATTATCAAAGAGTGGGCCGAAAAACTCGGCGAGCGGGTAGGAGACACTGTGCTATATCCGGTATCAGTTCGCTGTGAAGAGGTGATGTGGCGGGAGAAAAAACTCTTCTGTAATGCTGATTTCTTCCATGCATCGGCCTACCATTTTATGGGTATCCCGACCAAACTGTTCACTCCAATATTTGTAATGAGCAGAGTTTCCGGTTGGACTGCGCACGTTAAGGAGCAACGAGCCAACAACCGGATTATCCGTCCCAGTGCGGATTACACCGGCCCTGAAAGCAGCACCTGGGTACCTATTGAAGCACGCGACTAGGTTTTCTGCACAGAACCAACCTGGCCCGCTTTACAGCGGGCCTGTTTCCTTAAGAACATTACTCGGTGAATTAAGCCATGAACACTGAACATCGCAAACCATTGCCCGGCAGTGCGCTGGATTATTTTGACGCCCGTGCGGCAGTTGACGCAATTCAGCCTGGTGCCTATGACAAGCTGCCCTACACCTCACGCGTACTGGCCGAAAACCTTGTGCGCCGTTGCGAGTCTGCTGCGCTGACAGATTCTCTCAAGCAGATTATTGAGAGAAAGCGCGAGATAGATTTCCCCTGGTTCCCGGCACGCGTTGTTTGTCATGATATTCTCGGGCAAACCGCATTGGTTGATCTTGCTGGGTTGCGCGATGCTATTGCTGACCAGGGTGGTGACCCTTCAAAGGTAAACCCCGTTGTCCCGACGCAACTGATTGTTGATCACTCGCTGGCAGTTGAGCACGCCGGCTTTGAGAAAGACGCATTCGAGAAAAACCGTGCGATCGAAGATCGCCGTAATGATGACCGCTTTCACTTTATTAACTGGACAAAGAAAGCGTTCAAGAATGTTGATGTGATTCAGCCGGGTAACGGCATCATGCACCAGATCAACCTCGAGAAGATGTCGCCGGTCATTCAGGCGCGTGAGGGTGTGGCTTTTCCCGATACGCTCGTGGGTACCGATAGTCATACCCCACACGTGGATGCACTGGGTGTTATTGCTATCGGTGTGGGTGGCCTGGAAGCTGAAAATGTAATGTTGGGCCGTCCCTCCTATATGCGCCTACCAGACATCATCGGTGTAGAGCTGACTGGAAAGCGCCAGCCTGGCATTACTGCCACTGATATCGTGTTGGCAATTACCGAGTTTCTGCGCAGCGAAAAAGTTGTATCGTCCTACCTTGAGTTTTTCGGTGAAGGTGCAGCTAACCTAACCCTGGGTGATCGCGCAACCATCTCCAATATGACACCAGAATTTGGGGCTTCAGCAGGGATGTTCTATATCGATCAACAGACGATCGACTACCTCAAACTCACCGGTCGTGATGCGGAACAGGTTAAATTAGTAGAAAACTACGCCAGGGAAACCGGCCTGTGGGCTGATAGTCTGAAAAATGCTGAGTACGAGCGCGTTCTGACTTTTGATCTGTCCACCGTAGTACGTAATATCGCTGGCCCCTCTAACCCGCACCGTCGTGTTCCAACCTCTGAGCTTGCCGCACGAGGTATCTCCGGAAAAGTCGAAAATGAAGAGGGCCTGATGCCTGATGGTGCCGTGATCATCGCTGCGATTACCAGTTGCACTAACACCAGTAATCCACGCAACGTGATTGCTGCGGCTCTATTAGCCCGTAAAGCCAATGAACTTGGCTTGACTCGTAAACCCTGGGTTAAATCATCATTTGCACCCGGCTCAAAAGTGGCTCAGCTCTATCTGGAAGATTCTAACCTATTACCAGAACTTGAAAAATTGGGCTTTGGAATTGTTGGTTTCGCCTGCACTACCTGTAACGGTATGAGCGGCGCGCTAGATCCCGTTATCCAGCAGGAAGTGATCGATCGTGACCTGTATACTACGGCTGTACTGTCGGGTAACCGTAACTTTGATGGTCGTATCCACCCGTACGCGAAACAAGCATTCCTGGCCTCTCCGCCGTTGGTTGTCGCCTATGCTATCGCTGGTACGATCCGTTTCGATATCGAAAAAGACGTACTGGGTACTGATCAAGCTGGCAATCCGGTCACCCTGAAGGATATCTGGCCTAGCGATGAAGAGATCGATGCGATCGTGGCGAAAAGTGTTAAACCCGAGCAGTTTCGCCAGGTTTACATCCCTATGTTCGAAGCTTCGGATGACAAGAGCGAGCAGATCAGCCCACTGTATGACTGGCGTCCACAGACCACCTATATACGCCGTCCACCCTATTGGGATGGCGCACTGGCTGGTGAACGCACCCTGAAGGGGATGCGCCCATTGGCAGTGCTGGGTGACAACATCACCACGGACCATTTGTCACCATCGAATGCGATCATGGCCAATAGTGCTGCTGGAGAATACCTGGCCAAAATGGGGCTGCCAGAGGTGGATTTTAACTCCTATGCAACCCACCGGGGTGACCATCTTACCGCCCAGCGTGCAACTTTCGCCAATCCAAAATTATTGAACGAAATGGTGAAGGAAAATGGTCAGATCAAACAGGGTTCTCTGGCCCGCATCGAGCCTGAGGGTAAAGTGACTCGCATGTGGGAGGCTATTGAAACCTATATGGAGCGCAAACAGCCGTTGATCATTGTTGCCGGTGCGGAC
>Ga0190303_1001035_pt1 | contig 11356 bp, 10 predicted proteins | sample 48700701_MG_FD_161672 | JGI IMG/M metagenome (GOLD analysis project Ga0190303, IMG submission 161672) | Hydrothermal vent sediment bacterial communities from Southern Trench, Guaymas Basin, Mexico - 4870-07-0-1_MG | ecosystem: Environmental > Aquatic > Marine > Hydrothermal vents > Sediment ...
GCATTTACCGAGCAGGGCGTCGCCATGCTTTCCAGCGTCCTTAACAGCAATCGGGCCATCCAGGTGAACATTGCCATCATGCGGACCTTTACCAGGTTGCGGAAGATGCTCGCCACCCATGCGGAGCTGAAGAAAAAGATCGAGGAAATGGAAGAAAAGTACGACGAACAGTTCCGGGTGGTGTTCGAGGCCCTCGGGCAGTTGCTGGAGGCGGATGAGAAGCCCAAGAGGAAGATCGGATTTTGATGAACACCGGTTTGTCAGGCCGGGACGGACGCTGAAAAGTGCATTAGTAATGCACGATCTCCATATTGGGAAAAGACCGCGGCCAGGGAAAGGCGGTTTCGAAGCCGCGAAGACGTTCCAGGTTCCGGTCTATGACGGTCCGGGGCCCGGAATGAAGGAAGTGAAGAACAAATGAGTGAGGTCGAAACCTATGCCAGTTTGAGGCCGATATAGTCAAACCTAAAATAATAGATTGAATGGTGAGGCATTAAGATAATGCGATTGAAAATAACCATGCAGAGCAGACGGGGAGGATTTCTCCTGCCTTTTAATTATAACTACAAGCTGATGAGCGCTCTCTATCATCTAATTTATAGTTCGGATCAGGCCTATTCCCTTTTCCTTCATAACCAGGGGTTTGTCCACAAGGGCAAGCCATTCAAGCTTTTCACCTTTTCGGAATTGAAGATTAACGGCCCTTACCGAGTAACCAAGGAGGGCCTGCAGACAAAGACGGATCAAGTGGCCTGGTATATTTCCACGCCTGTTGACAGGTCCCTTGAGAACATCGTTCTCGGCATCTTTAACAATAATTCCATTGAACTGAAAGGTAACGGTGATCCATTGCTGTTTAATGTAATTGGGGTGGAGACCATGCCAGGGCCTGATTTCCGTGAGACCATGCGCTTTAAATGCCTTTCTCCCATATTCATAGACACATTTATCGATGATCCCGTAACCGGCAGGAAGAAATCCTGGACCCTGAATTATTTCAGGGACCGGGAAAAGTTCGTGAAAAACATCCGCAATAATTTGGTCCTCAAGTATGAGATCATCCATAAGCAGACTATCAAGCCTGCAACCTTCCGGTTTACGTTCGACGAGGACTATATCGGGAGGAAAAAGGGGAAAATAACCAGCTTGATAATCTTCAAGGCAAAAAGCGGCAACCCGATAAAGCTGCGCTGTTTTAACGCCCCTTTTGAAGTAGAGACAAACCCCGAACTGATCCGGGTCGGCTACGAGTGCGGTTTCGGCAGCAAGAATACCAATGGGTTGGGAATGGTGGACCAGGCGACGAGGAAGCCATAATTGTAGTCATAAGGGTTGCTAACAAAATTATGTTGTCGTATGTCAGTCACCATTATTGTAAATTAAACAGAGGTTTTGTTTAAGGATTCTTCACACAAAAGGTGACATATGAAACGGCATTACACAAAAAGCATGTCTGAACAAGAGGCAAATCTTCTCCTTTTTATCCAAGATGAAGAAAAGTTTGTTTTTACAACTAGCGAGATCCGTAAGATTGCCGGAAGTAAAAATTTTAAAGATTGGCCGACTCTTCTCATCAACCTGAAACGCAAGGGATGGATAGCACAACTGGAGAAAGGAAAGTATCTGGTCAGGGGCGGTGAGGCTAATTCGTTTCTAATTGCGGCCAGGTTGGTAAAGCCCGCGGCCATCGCTTATTGGTCGGCCCTGAATCATTACGGTTTGACAGAGCAGATCCCTAATACGGTATTTGTGCAAACCACCAAGCGCAAGAGAAGCCGCGAGGTTCTGAATGTCCGATACAAGTTCATAACAATATCGCCCCATAAGTTCTTTGGTTTGCAAAAAGAGTGGGTGAGACGGAATTACTATTCTATTACGGATATCGAGAAGACCATTCTTGATTGTTTTGATAAGCCGGACAAAGCTGGCGGTTTTCCCGAGGCGGTCAAGGGTTTGTGTCAGGCCTCTGAAAGCTTGGATAAAGATAAGCTGTGGGAATATGCACTATTGCTTCGGAATAACGCGGTTGTTAAACGGCTTGCTTGTATTTCAGAGATGTTAGATTTGAAAGGCTTTGAAGAATTTCAAACCAATGCCCGGGAAGGCTTGACCCTGAAATATAGTTTGTTGGACCCTTTATCGCCCCCCGGAGGTAAGTATCTCCGCAAGTGGCGTCTTCTCTTGAACCGGTCGCAAGATGAGATAATCGGCATGGCAAAGGATGTATTCTAAATGATCGGGATGAAAGAACTGGGGGAAAAATCGGCGCAATGGGGTGTGCCGTCGGCAACAGTTGATAAGGACTGGGTGCTGGGTCATTTCCTTAACGGTATATATGTGAATGATTTTTTAAGGAATTGTTTGGCGTTTAAAGGAGGGACCTGCCTGAAGAAACTCTATTTTGCCGATTATCGTTTCTCTGAAGATCTCGATTTCACGATCTTGAATGTAGCTGATTTCCAAACAATAAAACGAGAACTTGAGAGAGTTGGTAAAGATATTTATCAGGAGACCGGGATATCTTTTGGCCCGGTTCAACCAAAGGATTTACACTTTCAAGATCATCTTATGGGATACAAGTTTCAGATACCATTTTGGGGTGCAAAACATCCAACAGGCAAGCGGGTAGACCCTGCGAGATGGACCACCAAAATTAAAATTGATATTACTATACAGGAGATATTGGCAATGCCGGTAGTCATCAAGAAAATTATACACCTCTACTCCGACAAGAACGTGATTCAGGCAGAAGTCAAAGGGTATTCCATTGAGGAGATATACGCGGAGAAACTTCGCGCCTTAACACATCGTTCTTATGGCGCACCTCGAGATTATTATGATCTATGGGCAATATCCGGTCTATATGCCCGGAAAGTAAATTGGGAAGCTATTCCTTCCCTGTTTGCAACGAAATGTTCCGACAAAAAAAGTTTTACCGGTATCGAGCTGTTTTTCCCCAGAGAAAGGATCGAGAAGGTCAAGCGTGCCTGGGAAGCATCTCTTGGCAACCACATGAAAGTACTCCCTGATGTTAATACTGTCTTGGTGGAACTTAAAGAGAAAATAGGAACTATCTTCGGTGCAGAGACTCTTTGACAGATTAACCGGCGGCAGAGGATATGCGCCGTATCCTTTTCAGGAAAAAGTTGCTGATACCATTCTGAAAGGGAAAAACCTTTTCCTTTGCGCCCCTACCGGCTCCGGCAAGACCTGGGCCGCCCTGCTGCCGTTTCTTTCGGCCCGCCAAACAGGGCAACTGCTTGCGGACCGATTGATATATGTCCTTCCTCTCCGTGCCTTGGCAACATCCCTTTATAAGGAGACAATCAAGGCATGTTCAAACGTCTTTAAGGTGAAATTACAGCCTGAAGACCGGACCCGGGAAAAAGACGAAATTGTAATTACCATCCAAACCGGGGAACAGAAAAATGACCCGTTTTTTGAGGGTGATATCATCTTTACCACCGTGGACCAGTGCTTGTCTTCCTACCTGAACATGCCGGTGTCATTGCCTGGACGGGTTGGGAATATTAATGGAGGTGCGTTACTGGGGAGCCTTGTTGTCTTGGATGAATTCCATTTGCTTGACCCGGACAGATCCATGAAAACGGCGATGGAAATGTTGTCCCGGCTCAGGCCATTTGCCAATTTCATCATAATGACTGCCACGCTCGCCGCAAAAAGCATGGACATGATGCAAGAAATTTTGGGCGGCGAAATTATCAGGCTGTCCGATGAAGAAGTCCTGGCCCTGCCTTCACACTCCGAAAAAAGACGGGCATACCGCTGGATTGATAAACCAATTTGCACGGATGATATCGTCCGGTCCCACAATCACGGGCGAACCATTGTGATTGTGAATACGGTTGACAGGGCTCAACAGCTTTATCTGACCTTAAGACAGGAATTCAGGAAGAAAGACAAGGGAGCAGAGGTCCTGTTATTACACAGCCGTTTTTATCCGGCGGACCGAAAAAAGACGGAAGATGTCCTCATGGACTGGTTCGGCAAGGATGCAAGAAACACGAATGCGGTTTTAATCACGACCCAGGTCATAGAGGCGGGCATGGATATTTCGGCCGACAATCTGCACACCGAGCTTGCGCCTTTAAACAGCATTATCCAGCGGGCCGGGCGTTGCGCCCGGTATGCCGGGGCGCGGGGAACCGGCACTGTATGGATTTATGAGCTTGAACAAGATGAAAATGGCAGATCAAGGCTGGGACCATACCGGGACCAGTCAGAAGTAATCAATGATACGAGGAAAGCTCTCGCAAAATTAAATCCGGCAGGAGAAATTCTCGGCTTTTATGCCGAGCTTGACCTGATCGACCGGGTGCACACAGAGCAGGAATCCGCATATCTTGCAAGATACGACCAGGATCTCTTCAGCTTGAAACAGAAGATCCTTGCCGCGATGGATGGCCGCAACCAGACTGCCGTAAGAGAATTGATCCGGGATGTGGCTTCTGTAAACGTTATCATCAGCGACCAGCCCGAGATGTTGCGGTTTGACAGGGAAAAATGGCCGCAGATGCTGCCTGTCCCGCGTTCTTCGCTTTATAAACTGAAATCATATTTATCAGGCGGAATAATCGACGACACCAGAGTGGCTGCAATTCCGGATGAAACCGGCGATGAATCGGATTTGCGGTTCACCTGGTCATGGCCGACAGACATAGACCAGTTGGTCAAGGCATCATGGCTCGTGGTCATCCACCCGGATTATGCCGGCTATTCAGCAGAACTGGGACTGCAATTGGGAGTGCCGGGTGCAAGCAGGGAGCCCGGATACTTTCAGAGGCCCCTTATCCCCCGGTATACAATCAGATATGAAACATATGGAGAACACGTACGCCGGGTCATGGATGCGGCACGCGAGATGCAGGGTTTCAATCGATGCGCTTCTGAAAAACTGGCTGCTTGCTATGATCTTGACAGTGGCCGGATTGAAAAACTTGTGGAGATTGCCTGTGCTCTTCATGACGTAGGCAAACTATCGGTCAAATGGCAAAACGGTATCCGGGAATGGCAAGAATATAAAGACCCAGCCAAACTCACTCACGAACCCCTTGCCCACTCGGATTATGATCCCGAGAAGGACTGGCGGGAAAAACAACCAAGCCGCGGGAATCATGCGGTCGAGAGCGGGTATGCAGTATCTCAATGGCTCTTTGACAACTTGGACAATGAAATGGTTGCCGCTGTAATATACACGGCTATTGCCCGGCATCATGGCGCGTTCAGTAAATCCCTTTCCGATTTTCAGTTGATTGATGATGCGGCAACATGGGCAGGGCTTGAGAACCCTCCGTTTATTCAAGGCAAAATCAGCTTGCTTGACAGGCCCCAACCTACTGACCGGCTGGAATTCGCGGATGATTATTTGCTGAATTTCGAGAGAGATGAGGAGTGGTGGCCGCTTTATGCGTTTATAGTCAGAAGGCTTCGTCTGGCTGACCAGAAAAGCCAGAAAGGAGATGCACGATATGAAGATTGAAGTTCAAAAGGCTACAGGTACCTATGCCGACTCCTTACAGGCGATCGGTGTTGCAGGCCTTCTTGAAGAGGTGAGCAGGGGGACCGTAACGATACGCGATCGAGGATACTTTTTCGAAGTTGAGTCCATTAACGGATTGCCGCCGGAAGAATGGCAACCGCCAGGCCCTGGATTTTACTATGTATGGCTGAGAAGCAAGGAAAAGGAAAGACCTCCGGGTGTTTTGGTCTTGGATTATGAAAACGAACGGCAACGGGCCAAGGCGGCCAAGGAAAGTAAAAATGACAGGATAAAACGCGGGTTGGAGGATCAGGGTTTGCAGGCGGTCTCACCAGTGGATCGTGAGTACCGGCCGGCGGCGATTCTTGCTTCAATGCGAAAGGGCTGGAGTTCAGATAAGGACGTCTACCTGTGGGTGAGTCAAAACGGTAAAGAGGCCCTTGAATGGGTGCGAAATGAACTTGTGGACGACAAACCTTCCGCATCACCGCTTAAGGTAAAAAACAGCCAGTTTTATAACCCCGTCTCGGGGAAGGGGGTGCATTCTCCCAAGACAACAGCCAAATCTCCCGGTGCCATAAGCAGTGAAATAGTGGAACCATTCGCTGAATGGATGAAATATCGCGGTGCATATCAGGGTATGCTTGCCTATCGCCAGGGTGATGATTTCAAGTTGTTCGTCATCGAACCGGGTGAGATAGAAGTATGGGCAATCTCCTTTCTGAGAACAAAGCTTCTGGATTTGAATCTGTGGGGCGGGATTCGACTGGACATAGAGGCCTCTTTGCGGTTGGCCGAGATATTGATAATGCATTCCGACGTTATGGGCCGTCCGGGAATCCGGTTGCGCAGCAGACAGCCCGCCAAGGTTGTCAAGGGGCTTCGGCAGGCGTTTTTCAAGGGACTCGGTACGGCGGCGGCATTAATGAACGACGCCTTTTTACCCCTGCCCAGTTGGTTCCGAATTAATGATCGGGATGATGCCAACGCGTTTATGGCGGTTATTAAAGAACATATCGGTGGTTATTACGACGGAGGGGATCGTACATACGGATGTTTGGGCTCGTTGCGTGAAGACAGACCTGACAATGTGCAAATTCTTCAGCAGTACCGCGATTGGCTGAACAGCGGCGACCCGGAAGACCTTCTGGAATTTCTAGCACGATTCGCAGTTCATGTGATGCAACGAGAAGCTCGGGTGAAGAGATTTTCTGCCGAGATTCTTACAATATTATTTAAAAGGGGGTATGGAATGAAAGAAATTGTTGAAAATGCCGGTTTCTTGAGCGTGGCCCGGGCTATCAGAAACGCGACAGTCACAGCCTTATGGTTGCGTCAACAGGGAAAGGATAAGTGGGACGTGCGTTTCGGGCTTGCCCAGAAATGGAAGCAAAAGATGAAGGGAGGGGCCGTTAAGTTCATCCCGGTCTTGGCCGATTTTGTACAAGACTACAACTGGGAGGTGGCCAACCGGTTAGAAGGAAAGGCACATGTGATATCAAAGCATGATTTGGATCAAGTTGTCTCGCTGATAACCAACAACGGAAATGACAGGAGCGAACTGGTCGGCATGCTTCTTCTGGCCTATGGGTTTGCCAAGGATCCAAGGGCTGAAACAGATGACAATCAGATAGACACGAACGAGGAGGCAGGGCAATGAAGATACATTCGCTTAGTATATCCGGTCTTGTGACTATGAACATGCACGCCCTCAACAATGAGGGCACTGAAGGAAACACCATGATGACCCGCATGGTGGAGATTGTGGATAACAATGGCAAGCCGCATACCGTAAACGCTGTTTCAGGTGATATGTTCAAGCACATCCAGGCGGAACATCTATTCAACGAAGCGAAATCAAAAAAACTGCCGTTATGCAAGGGGTGTGAAGTCTTTGATGCCAACCGGATATGCGCGGATGAGTCCTTTACCAAAAAGGACGGGTTTACCAAGGAAACCAGGGACAGCGAGATCCTTGAAGAGGCGATTAAAAGATGTGTGGTGGATGATGCGGAAGGTATTTTAATTACCAGCAATATAGGTAAGAAAAGATCAATTGCCCGAAAATCCGCCATTGAATTCGGTTGGGTAGTAGGATACCCTGAGAACACAAAGACCGAATCATATTTTCATGCCAAATATGTGCCCGAGGGCCGAGGAAAAGGATCAGGCGCAGGTGAGAATCTCGGCCAGAACATTTTTCACCGGCCGGCCTCTTCCGGGCAGTATGCCGTAGTTGTCAACGTGGATTGCTATAAGATAGGCCGAAATGACATTACCCTGGAATATGTTGAAAGCGTTGATCGTCAGGCCCGGATCAAGACACTTCTAATCAGCCTCCTCAATACCTTTGTTAAGCCCACAGGCGCCCATCGGAACACCCAGCATCCTCATATCCTTGATTTCAGCGGCGTGGTGGCCACATCATCAAGCACCTTGCCTGCACCGGTCATCAGTGCCCTGAACCCAGCTTACAAGGAAGAGGTGGCCCGGATTGCCGCAAATCTCAATAAACTTGAAGAGAATAATCCTGTTGACGTGAAGGAATTCAACGGCTTGGCATCGTTCAGCGAGGTGATGGCCGACATTATCACCGCAATTCAACCTTATGAGGCCTAACAATGGGCTCTGGAAAGAAAAAAGACGAACAAGAGTGGAGCTTGATTGACAGGGGGAAAGGAGAATGGCTGATCTTGAAGTATCTGCCTGTCAGTCTTTTTTCCCTCCGCATGACCCATGCCACGAGTAAGGGCGGCAAGACCCTGCTGGTGCCTACTCCATATGCCTTTAAAATGACCCTGCTGGACAGTTGTTTTCGCGCCTTTGGCGGGGAAAAAGCCGAAACAAAGGCAAGACAGGTATTTGATTGGATCAAGGGAATGGAGATTCGCTTTAATCCACCAGGCAATTGTGTGGTGCAGAATACTTTCATAAAAATCCGCCAAGAAGAACGGAATGCTCCCAATGGCTTTTATTCTTCTACCATTGCCTATCGGGAATTCTGTTTTTTCAATGGCGGCAGCCTGGAGGTGGCATTGGGGATTAAAGGACTTCCGGTAGACGCTGTCAGTCAGTTGAAACGCTTGGGAAGACATATAAACTGTATCGGTAAACGGGGATCATTCTGGCAATATATTGGGGATGAATGTTTTGAAGGTGAATTATCAAGTGAATATACCCTTCCGCATGAAGAAATAGCTTTCTCCACCACCCGGCTAAGATGGACCCAGTATCTGGATGATTTCGGCGAGGCTTTATGCAAGGCAAAAGACGGGTTTGACCGGGTCAGCACCTATGGCACCGGCAGGATAAAACTAGGGGAGCACAGGATACTGACGCAAACATTGCTGCCATATGCCTTTGCAAGCGCCAGTAAAAATTTTTCACGGTATCGGAAGGTATCGAAAACCTGACTGGATGCATCATGCAAAAGCTCTCTTTCACCGGCACCCAGATCAATTATTTTTTCATCTGCAAGCGGAAGCTGTGGCTGTTTTCCCATGATATCCAGATGGAGCAGCACTCGGACAATGTGGCTATCGGCAAGATGATTGGCGAGGAATCGTATAGCCGGAAGAAAAAGGAGATTGAGATCGATGGTCGGATCAAGGTGGACTTTTTTGAAAAAGAGGGTGTGGTTCACGAAATCAAGAAGACCAACAAGGTTGAGGAGGCCCACATCTGGCAGGTGAAATATTACCTCTACTATTTGAAGCAAAAAGGCGTAGAGAATCTCAGGGGTGAAATCGATTATCCGAAACTGAAGAAGCGAAAAACAGTATCTCTTTCGAATCAGGATTGTGAATACTTGGAAGGCGTTTTCAGACAGGTGGATGAGATTGTCGGTCAGGAGCAGCCGCCGCTGGTGATCAACGCCAAAATCTGCAAGAAGTGCGCATACTATGAATTGTGCTATGTGTGACCGGTCATGAAACGACAATACTACATCTTTAATAACGGCATGTTGCAGAGAAAGGACAACACCCTCCTTTTTGCCGACGCCGCCGGCAACAAACGGCCGCTACCGGTGGAGAATGTCGAGGCCATCTATGCCATGGGCGAACTGAATTTCAACAGCAAACTCTTTGTCTTTCTTGCCCAGCAGAAAATCCCGGTCCACATCTTCAACTATTACGGTTACTACTCGGGTTCATACTATCCGAAAGAATATCTCAATTCAGGCCACCTCCTGGTCTGGCAGGTGAGACATTACACCTCAAAGGCCAAGCGACTGACAATTGCGAAAAAAATTGTTGATGCCGCGGCCCATAATATTCTGGCCAATCTGAAGTATTACGCCAACCGGGGAAGAGAACTTCAGGAACCCATCGATACTATTGAACATTTGCGATCCGCCGTTGAAGAGCAGAAGGATGTGCCGGCACTGATGGGAATCGAAGGTAATATCCGGCAGAGGTATTACGAAATGTTTCCGGAAATTATCAAGCAGGATATTGAATTTACAGAGCGTACCAGAAGGCCGCCGAACAATATGATCAATGCCCTGATTTCTTTCGCCAACTCCATGGTGTATACTGCGGCGCTGACCGAGATATTCCATACCCAGCTCAATCCCTTGATCAGCTTTCTGCATGAACCGGGTGACAGACGCTATTCTTTGTCTCTTGATCTGGCTGAAATCTTCAAACCCCTGTTTGCCGACCGGCTTATCTTCACCATGCTCAACAAAAATCAGATAACCAAAAATGATTTCGTTACCGAGCTGAAATGTTGTTATCTCCGAGATAAGGGCCGCAAGACCTTTGTTCGTGGTTTTGATGAAAGATTGAGCAAGACGATCAAACACAAGAAACTGAAACGCAATATTTCATACCGGCGGATTGTCAGGCTGGAGTGCTACAAGCTCGTGAAGCATATCCTGGGCGAAGAGGAATACGAAGGTTTCAAAACCTGGTGGTAGATTTATGGTGCTTTCATGTATGTGATCGGTGTATATGATATTAATACTGAAGACAAGGCGGGCCAAAGGCGGCTAAATCGCGTTTTCAAAATATTCAAGCGGTTTCTGATCCATATCCAAAATTCCGTCTTTGAAGGGGAACTGACCAAGGCCCAACTTGCCAAGCTGGAAATGGAGATCAAAAAAATTATTGATAGCGAGAAAGATTCGATATTTTTTTTCACCAGCAGGGATGTGAAGTGGCTGGATAAAAAAATAGTGGGCCATGAAAAAAGATCCACGGATAATATTCTTTGAAAATTCACAGAGATCAATTGATGGTACCGGCAATAGTGGATCGTCGACCACGAGGGGGGCGAACTGATTTTATACGAAATACTATTATGGGCGGGACAGTACGACAAGCCTTATGCCGACATATCAAGGAGATAGGCGGTTTCGTCGATATCCGGTAGTGTTTGCACTATCGTACATCGATGAAACACAAACCGGAAAAACATACTTTCCCGGTCTGATATCATTTATTTTTTTGGTTTTTCGACGTGGGCTGTAATCGAACCAGTGTGGAATTGAAACGCCGGAGAAAATATGCCATCGTCATTTTCACCAGGCTGTAATCGAACCAGTGTGGAATTGAAACGCCTCAAAAACAGGCAGCAGAAAAACAGCAAAAATCGCTGTAATCGAACCAGTGTGGAATTGAAACTAACATGTGCGGCGGATGTCCGCGCCAGTCTACTGAGAGCTGTAATCGAACCAGTGTGGAATTGAAACGTTCATATGCTTCTTTTTCAACATCGCAGAATAATGCTGTAATCGAACCAGTGTGGAATTGAAACTTAGAATATTGTATCAAGTATTCATTAGCTTGTACTGCTGTAATCGAACCAGTGTGGAATTGAAACAGTCGCACAGCGCTTCTAATGGCTTTTCGG
>Ga0190303_1001038_pt1 | contig 11331 bp, 9 predicted proteins | sample 48700701_MG_FD_161672 | JGI IMG/M metagenome (GOLD analysis project Ga0190303, IMG submission 161672) | Hydrothermal vent sediment bacterial communities from Southern Trench, Guaymas Basin, Mexico - 4870-07-0-1_MG | ecosystem: Environmental > Aquatic > Marine > Hydrothermal vents > Sediment ...
TATTTGGCATGGAAGGCAACAGCAATAGGAGAGGGAAAGGAAACAGCAATGAAGGTATTTGAAGAGGAGTACAGGGATGATATAACGATGGATGATGCTATAATCTTATCTCTGAAAGCTATGAGGACATCCATAGAGGGAGAGATCGATAAGGGAAACATAGAGATGGCTATAATAGACACAGAGACAAAAAAGTTCAGAAAGGTTGAAGATGAGAAGGTGAGGGAGTATATATCAAAATTAAAGTAATCTTCTCACATCTGTAACATCCACTTCGCTCACGCCCTCTACCCCTTTAATATTATCCACTATCTCCTCAACTCCGCCCCCTGCATCATTGAGAAGGACAAAAACATTCAGAGCCACAAGGCCAAAGGCTATGGGCTCCTCCTCTATCTTATGTATTTTCATACTTTCCGGGATTTTTCCCCCGATCTCTGTTTTCAACTTTTCTCTATCTGTCTCAGGAGAAACAGGCATGACTCTGACTATAGCAACTACATTGTAATCCATTTTATCACGGCCCCTCAAAACCACATTCACATTTATAGGGATTTGCTAAAACTCTGCATTTCTCGCATCTGACGATGAGCTTTCCACAGTTAGGACATGGAAACTTGACGCTTTTTTCATCTGGGGATATCTCTCTGTTACAGGATATACATTTCATACAATCACCTTTTAGGTTTTAACAAACTTTTTCATTATCTTTACTTTATAAGTCTTTCCATGTTTTACTCTTGAAATTATTTTTTTATCCTCCAGATCCTGTATGATCTTGGTCACCTTCGGTCTTGAAAATCCCGTTTTTTCTGGAAGCTCTTCCTGTTTAATCTCCCCTCCCATATTCTCTATGGCATCGACGATCTTTCTCTCGTCTTCAGTGAGCACAAACATGGGTACTTCAATACTGAGTTTCCTCTTGTATGTTCTGTAAAGGAGAAGTATGAGTATACCACCGGTAAGCAATCCTGCAACAAAGGAAGCGTAATCCATGGATATCTTTCTTTTTTCTTTTATTTCACTGATCTTTATATTGGTACCAACATTTTTTTTATCTGCTTTAAGATAGGATATATCCGGGATCTCAGGTCCGACAACATATATATGATCCGGATTCAGTATCTCTATGGCTTTCATTGTTGGATCTGGAACTCTATCCTTATCCACAAGGAGAATCGGTGCTTTTAATACATAGGACGTTCTCAGCGCCACAAGAAAACTTTCAGGAATATTTCCATTCACAAGGACAACGTTTTCTGATTCCCCCCAGAGATCTATGGCAACTATGGCTGCTGTTTCATCTCTGTCTGTACCCCATTTTCTATCCACGTCAAAACCCATTCCTCTTATCTCATCCTCCACCGTTCGTGAGATCGCCTGAGTACCACCTATGATGAGAATTCTTTTGGCATCCTGAGATCTCAGTCCTAATAGTGATCTTTTTGCACTCACATTCAGAGATTCTGGATCGGTCAGTATAACAGGGACATCCGCTTTGTGGGAATATGATTCTGCTATTATATAATCTATTATCACATCACTGCTGTTTGTCACTACAATGGCGTCATATGTGTCTCCCCGGATCGTGTTTAAACACAGGAGTATCACAATGAATATCATTAGCTTTTTCATAGGTTATTATATGGAGAGAGAGTTTATTAATGTATATGTTCATTCTTTCTTATGGATTACCATGATTTCTTTCCCTATGAGACATTGAGAGAAGGCCAGAAAGAGTTTATGAGCATGATCTATAAGAACGTTAAACTTGGTAAAAACACTGTTATCGAGGCTGCCACAGGATTTGGGAAAACTCCCTGTGTACTATCTGCTGTTCTTCCTGTAGCGGAAGAAAAGGCAAAAAAAGTTGTTTACTGCTGCAGGACCCACAAACAGATGGACAGAGTTATCGAGGAGCTAAAAGAGATAGGGAAAGAAAAAGATGTTTCGGGAATCTCATTGAGGGGAAGAAAGGAGATGTGTTTAAATCCCTTAGTAACAGATTTTGCGGGTGATACGGCGTCAGCCCTCTATGTATGCAGATTACTAAAAAAACTCAATAAATGTAAATTTTATACAAATGTAAAAGAAAAGGAGGATCTGGTTTTTGAACTTGCACTGAAGTTTTCAAAGAGGGCAGTCAACTCCCTTGAAATTAAGGAGATATGTAGAGAAAATGCGTTATGTCCGTATGAGGTGGCAAAAGAAGTTCTCAGAGAGGCAGATTTGATAACATGTTCATATATGTATATATTCCACCCGGGGATAAGAGATAACTTTCTGGAGACGGTGGGATGCAGCCTTGATGATATGATCTTGATCCTGGATGAGGCTCATAATCTTCCTGAGCTGGCCGCAGATCTTGGAAGTGATCAGATCTCATTATCATCACTGAAAGCAGGGATAAATGAGGCGAGCAACTATGGAGAGGATGAGATACTTGCGTTTATGGAAACTATGTATGAGATAATACTCTCCATATCAGAGGATATAAATCTTGAGGAGGAAGCCTTACTGACATATCAGGATCTTATCTCAAGGTTCACAGGAAGAAGATCACAGTTTGTGAATATATCTACAGAAAAGGCAATAGAGGATTTTTCCCAGTATATGATAAAAAGAGGAGAGGAAATACAGAAAGATAAACTGAACAAAGGAAAGCCTCCGAGATCCTTCATCCACAGCTGCGGTGTATTTGTTTCCAACTGGATAAATGTGAGGGGGAGGAAGGATTACTGTTATCTCATTGAGAGATATATAACAAGAGGGGGAGTTTCTTCTCTGAGACTCAACATCCTTGATTTAGATCCGAGGAATATCACAAATCAGGTTTTTTCCTCTGCATACTCTATCACAGCGATCTCAGGTACACTAACACCCTTGGATGCTTTCTGTGATATCACAGGTCTCCAGAACTATGAAGCAAAAGTTTTCAGTTCTCCCTTTAAAAGATCAAACATATTAACTCTGATATCAAAGGGAGTGACAACAAAAAGCCCTTACAGAGATATGAGCATGTACAAAAAAATAGTTCGAAAAATAATGGAAATTGTGGATGCAGTTCCAAAGAATGTAGGTATTTTTACTGTTTCATACAGTGTTCTTGAGGGTCTTTTGTCTGCAGGACTTCAGCAGATCATCAAAAAGCCTATCTTTGTTGAGAGTAAAGATTTCACCTCACATGATAATGATATTCTTGTAAAACAGTTCAAGGCATCTGCAAAGAAGGATGGTGCCGTGCTTCTTGGCGTTATGGGGGGGAGAAATGCAGAGGGGGAGGATTACCCGGGAGATGAGATGAATGCCGTTGTACTTGTGGGGATACCCTACGCAAAACCCATGGCAAGAGTCCAGGCTCAGATAAGATACTATGCAGACGTTTTTCCTGGAAAAGGGAAATACTATGGGTACTATCTTCCAGCTCACAGAAAGTTAAATCAGGCTGCTGGAAGGGCGCACAGGCTCTTAGAGGATAGGGCCTGTATTATCTTCTTAGATTACAGGGTGGGGCAGCCTTTTGTAAAAAATAATCTTTCGAAATGGATGACAGAGAGGCTGAGAATAGTTGAGGATGAGGAAGGTATTCTCAGAAGGTATCTTAATTTATTTTTTGATCAGTGAGGCATTCCACGAATTTGCTTCCATTGTGACTTCCAACAGTATTTAAACTGAGAAGGAGAAGTAAGGATAATGAAACATATGAGTTTATGTATCTTCATGCTCATAATAATCACAGGATGTCTCCAGCCTTCAACGTATAAGATCTCCGGTACTGGAGATAGGACGATAGCTGAAAAATTCGAAAAAAGCCAGTTTGGGATTGCGATATCATACTCAGATAATGAACAAATACGGGAAGACCTCCTGGGAGCGGGCTTACACTGGGCTGGAAGTCTTATAATAAGATGGGATGAAGTGGAGCATGTAAAGGGTGAGTTGCACTGGGAGAAACTTGATCGTTATATCGATGAACTGAGCGATGAGATAAATCTTCTTATAGAACTCAGACTTTACAATAGATGGGCATCTTTTGGTGGATGTGATTCTGAACGTGCGGGATCACCACTCAGAGATGAATACATAGAGGATCTTGATAATTTCCTTAAATTAATCGTCAGAAGAACAGAAGGCAAAGTGAAGTACTGGTCCATAGGCAATGAAATGGAGATAAAAAACTTCTGGTGCTGTTCTTTCTGCAAAACAGAGGAAGAATCAGAAGAAGAGTATCTGAAAATACTAAAAATTGCATATAATGTAATCAAAAAGGAAAATAAAAATGCCGTAATTTTACTGGGTGGATTCACAGGAAACTGGAAAAACGGGACAAATGTAAACCCTGAGTTTGTGAAGTACATTCTTAAAAATGGAAAAGAGTATTTTGATATTCTCGATCTGCATCTCTATGAAGATCCAAAAACATACAAAGAAAGAGTAAAGTGGTTTATCGAACTGATGAATGAGTATGGATACTCAAAACCCATCTGGAGTACCGAGATGGGAGGACCTGACATCAGACTGTGCGGGATAAACAGGTCAAGAGAAAAATCCCTGAGGGAGATATTGGAAGAAAATGAATGCACAAAGATCTTCTGTCTTCCTGAGTACAGAAAGAAGTATTACAGAATGCATGCAGAGGAAGTTGTGAAGAGATATGTATATGCGTTTGATGCAGGAGTTTCGAAGGCTTTCTGGTGGAAACTCTACGGAGTAAAGGAGTATCAGTATATAGACTACGAACACATGTCCCATCTCGTATTTTCCAAAATGGGCTTAATTGCAACTGAAAGAGGAAAAGGAGTCGTTTCCTATATGAAAACACCGGCATACTACACATATAAGATAATGATAGAGGAACTTGAGATGTTTGATTCTGTAGAAAAACTTCCCCTTGAGGGAGAAGTTTTCCTTTTTGAAGTGAATGGAAAAGATATTATCGTTGCATGGTCTGAAAAAAACACAACAATCGATCTGAGCAGGTATTTTGATAATACTGTGAGAGTGAGACACATCGTTACTGAACTCGATGGAGAAGCACCTGTATATAAAGATGATGGGTATTCTCCATCTTCCTCAGTAAGTCTTGAAAAGGATCCTGTTTTCATCACAGAAACTGAGGAATAAAGGTTCCATTTCATGATTTCTCACTTCTAAGAGCATGAAAGAACTGTGTATAAGTTATTTAAATATAAGAATGATTTATGTTATTATATTGATTATTTACTCAATAAAAAATCATTCTCACCGAAAAATTTTTATATATGAAAGATCAATGGTATAGTAAGTTCTTTGATGATCAGAGGGAGAAGGACGAAGAACTGAAGGAGGTGATAAATGAAGAGGAAAATATTAGGAATGACGGCTGCAATTGCCGTAATAATAAGTCTGTTGATAGTGACTCTGCCTGCAGAGGAGAAAGATAACGAGTGTGGATGCTGCTGTAACAAGGCACCTGCACAAGGTGAGCCGTTGAATTTTAACAAAGTCCTTGAAAAAACTGTAGGCTGGGAAAATGATGTAGAAATGCTGGGAAAAAAAATAAAAGAGAAAAAAGAAGAGCTATACAATTTATACGAGAGAGAAAAAAATGGAGAAGAGACAATAGATAAAATTCAAAAACTTAGATCGGAGATAGAAAAACTGGAAAACGAATACTGGTACAAAAAAGAAATTCTCTTTGAGATAAGTGTATTGAGAAAATATACAGAACTGCAAGAAGATGGAACGCTAAAAATAGTAAGAGAATCATTGCCCGAAATTGAGAATTTGGACTTTGAAATAGCATTTAGCAGAAATGGTTCCCAGTTTATGGGAGAAAAAAGAATACAAAAAGAGATGGAAATAGATGATTTACTTGAAAGGGCAGAGAAAGGAGAAAATCTATGGGATGAAATAATAAAGATCGAAAATGAGATTTCTTCTATAGAAGAAAAAGAATGGGAATATAGGAGAGAATATCTCGAATCAAGAATAATTAAAATTGCTTCAGAAACGCCAACGCCTAGATTCACATGGTACTGTCCTTCTTTCATATGCGGTAACAAAGACGATCCTCTTCCTGCAGGTCACCACTACCTTAAGAACTTCTCTAAAGTTAAAGTTTGGATTGGAATGTATGATTCCCCTACACCCTCAGAGAATACTTTCATTGGTGAATATTGTACTACATACTTTACAACAAATATGGAATTCTATTTGAGAGAAGCTGTGGAAAGAAATCCAGATACAGACTCTATTCAAATAAAATGGTTTTATTTAGCTTATGCACCTTGGGATTATAGATACCATGACATAATCTGGGAAGGGAACAAAAGTACAGACCCAAACATTGGAGAATGGTATACATACGCAGAATATCTTACGACAAATCCTACTAATGGACTTTATGAACTGGGTGATCCCTGTTGTAATAAAATGGTATGTTGTTACAATGGAAGCTGCCACTGGTGCAATGATCATTGTAATAGTTGCTTCGCCTGTGACTCTGATGCATGTCAGCATTTCGTAACAGAAAATCTATAAATATCTTTTTATCTTTTTATTCTTTTAGAGGCGATAAAAATAACTAAATTTAAAATGAAAAGGGAATATAAAGTTTTATTTCTATTCTTCTTGATATTTCTTTCTATTTTTATAGTAAGAATGATAGATTTTGTGATAATTCCTACAATATTTGTCCCTCATATCTCCAATGAAGAGATAGCCTCTGCAAGAAATGGTTCCCAGTTTATGGGAGAAAAAAGAATACAAAAAGAAGCAGAAATAGATGACTTGCTTGAAAGGGCAGAGAAAGGAGAAAATCTATGGGATGAAATAATAAAGATCGAAAATGAGATTTCTTCTATTAAAGAAAAAGAGGAGAAATATAGGGAGACATATATAACATTAGTTTTCCTAAAACGTTTAGAAAAAATAAAGAGCATAGGAATAGGTATTTATGGTATCAGATACAATGGAAGCATTATTCTTTTTTATCCAAAAGTTAATTTAAAACAAAAAATTGACGAGATAAAAGAAGAAATGGATAATATAAGAAAAGAAATAGATTTAAAAGAAGAAAAACTAAATAATCTCTACAATAATGCTAAAAAAGAAAAAGAAGGAGATAACACTATAGAAGAAATTCAAAAACTCAGATCAGAAATAAAAGAATTAGAAAGGAGGTACAATGACAAGAGAGAGACATATCTAGAAATAAAACTTACTTTGGATATGGCTTTTGTTGTAATATGATAATTGACCCTACAGTATTTTTGTAGCCATTATTTAAAAGAAAAATATAAATAACCAAAAATAGATGTGAAAACATAATGAACGTTGATACAAAGCGATTATATCTATCAGTTAAACTCATTCTTCCTTTGTTAGTAATGGGGGTAATGGTGAGCAGTATACAAACTCCTGTGTATCGGGAACCAAACTCCCCGATCATTATGGTTGTTACTGTAGACTGGGAGGTGGGTAATGAAGAGGCATTGAGAGATACAATACCTGATTCCACGAGAGCTATTCTGAGATTGTTTAAGAAACGCAAGATTAGAGCAACATTTCTTGCCGAATGTGATTCTATTGTAAATATGTTTGAATATGAGGATCTGGTAAATGAAATATTGGCAGATGGTCACGAGATAGGGTTTCATTTTCATCTCATATGTTGGTTACAGACAGAAACTCAAATGAAAACAAGTATAGAATATGCAAAAGAAGAGGCTGGCAGATACAATATTGATCTCAAGTCATTCAGGGCTGGCTGTTTTGAGATTACACCAGAATACTTAGAATTACTGAAAGAAGCAGGTTTCCAGGTAGATTTATCTGAACGGGAAGGAACTCCCCACTGGTTGAATAATGGGATGTTAGAGCTACCTCTTACACACTTCAAGAAATGGCACATCTTAAACTATTACCTAGATTTTTACAATAGAGATATGGAGAAGATTGTTAATGAAAAATATAAAGATGGTACAGATATCTTTGTTCTTTATTTTCATCAATGGAACATTGCCAAAGATGAAAAATTGCTGGAGTATATGGATAATTTTTTCAGCTATATAGAGAAAAAATACAATGTTAAATATATAACCTGTAAAGAAGCATATCGAATGTTTTATCCAGATAAAGAAAACAATGTTCCCATATCTCACGATGAACCCTGAAAACATAAAGAAAAGCCAGATATATGGAGAGAAACATATTTGACATATTGAAGTTTATTATGATCACAAGGACTCAAAGTTTAAAGTGTCTTTAGTTATAGCGATACCTGTTTTGATACATCTTCTTTCTTTGAGACATGCTATGCTTTAAAAATTGCAAAGGTAAGAATTTCCAAATATAGATATTTTATACTAAAATTTTTCATATGAAACACCAAAAAAATTATAAATAAAAGTGACTATATAAGTATTGGTGAGAGTTGGTAAGACTCTCAACTAATTAAAAAGAGGTGATAGAAAGTGAATAAGAAAAGAAAAATCTTAGGAATGATGGCTGCAATTGCCGTAATAATAAGTCTGTTGATAGTGAATGTGCCTGCGGAAGAAAAAGAGAATTTTTCAGTAGTAAAATATCCTTTCAGTGCAAAAAAGACAATGAACACCTATTATATCCCAGAAGGATCAATTATTTACCACTACAATGATGGTGTAACAACAGTTTATAATAAAGAAGGAAAAATTGTGTTAAAGACTAAGGATTCTGAAACGCCCAAGATCCTTACTCCCTTAGGTATTGAAATGCCAGTGACGTACTGTTTTCAGGGGAATATGGAGAGGGGATCGAAAGTAGTATACGGCTCTTTCCGAATCCATACAGAAGATAAAGGAGTACTGATCGATGATAAAGCCCTTATTGAATATAAACCAGACGATTCAATTTTGTATGTTAGAATGCATGAAAGGGGCTGGAAACCTGAACCAAATATTGTAATAGATCATAGAGACCAAATAGCACAAAAAGGAACGAGATCCTTCAGTGGCTGGATTGAGCGTTCCCAAGATTTGGATGTTTCTTTGATTGACGAATTCAATGCTTATTGGCGCGTACCTTTGTCCCCACCATCGCCCCACTACAACTCAGTAAATTTTCTTTTTAATGGGATTCAGCCAATAAGTGGAGGTAAAATCGTTCAGCCTGTGCTGGAATGGAATCAGCTCCAAAGTCACAGATGGACTGCAAGAGCTTGGTGGGCCAGTACAACAGAAAGCAGGTGTGGAGACCCGATAAATGTGTATTTTTGGGACATAGTGAAGGGATGTTTAGAGTATGACGGATACGGACAGCCGCGATGGCAGGTTACTATATGGAAAGGGAGCAATTATAGCTACGTTGAGGCGCCAGCAGGGTTCATCGGGGACTCTCATGTGGATGTATTTACTGTATTGGAAGGAAAATATATACAAAACGATAATGACGTTCCGGGAGATGCAACGTTCTACAACATGACATTCTACAAATACATTGGCGGCAATCCATCAAATAAGAGACCCATAACTATAATATGGGGCAAGTGGATAAATCAATCTGCAAAGAATTATCTCACAGGACTTGACGTTAAGATACTTTCACAGCCCGACAAGGTAAAACTCTGTACTGCAAATTAAGATTTTTCCTTTTTCTTTTTTTGGAGGTGTAGATAATGAATAAAACAAAAAAATATTTAACTGGGGTAATTGTAATATTGGCAATAAGTATGACAATGTTTGCAACATATTTTTATACAGAAAGAACAAAAAAACCGAATGAAATGGAAAGAGAACTAGCTCACACAAAAAAGCTACTTGAAGTACCTGTTGGAAGTATCACTGATCACTTCCTCGTTCTTCGCTCGGAAGAGATGAGAGAAACGTACTATATGTTCTATACAAGGAACAGTGGTCCAGAAAAAGTCAATTATACAATTTACAGGGTGCGAGGAGTGTACGAGAAAGAGGAAATTCCAATGCCAGATGGTTTAACTGTATCTATAGAACCCTCCGAATTTGTAGCTGAGCCACACAAAAAATACACATCAAAAATTACGATAAAAACAAATTCTAAATTGGAATCCGGAATATACACTCTATACCTCCACGCATCGTTTGGCAAATATGAACTCTTAGGTGATGACTGGATAAGAATTGAAGTGTTAGACGACTATTCAATTCCAGGGATATCCGGTGTTTATTCTCCTTGGGGACAACTCCACGACAATTCCATAACATTAAAACCTGGAGAAACAAAAGAAACTTATTACACTTTACATACTGGAGAGGGTGGTCCAGGAAACGTCACTTATACACTCTTTAGAGTGAGAAAGGAGTATGGAGAAGATAGATTACCTATACCTAAGGGTCTGACTGTTACCATAGAGCCTAATAAATTTTTAGCACGATCCCATGAGGATTACACTTCAAAACTTACAATAAAAACAAGTTCTGAACTTTTACAAGGAAAATATGTGTTATCTTTCAATGTTTATTTTGAAAATGAGATGAAAGGAGAGGAATGGATTATAATTAATGTAGAATCATGAGGATAATAATAAACAGCCAAGAGATTATGCAAGTACCTCTGCGAGGGTACCATAAATATTTTTTCTTTTTATTTTTGAAGGAAAATTATTTCAGGAGAAAATACAGAGAGGTGATCCCATGAGAAAAATATTCACCCTGACAATAGTAACGATCTTTATGTTAGCAGTACCCTCTGTCTTATCATTCACTCCGGAGAAAGGATTCTATGCAGAGTATAGATTATGGGAGAATCCGGAACTACCAGAAACAACAGCATTCGCTCTTCTGAGAGAGCATAAGGAGTGGGAAGTAAAATACATATTCATAGGAGATCTTGTGTATAAATACCAGATACTTGATATAAAAAATAATATAGCAACTATCCGTATCTGTTTTGAAGGAACTGCTCTTGGATATGGACATAAAGTAGAGGAGGAGCCATCGTTCAAACGTATCTTTGATATAAAGGTGAATCTCGATACCTTGGAAATGATAGATGACAATGGAAAATCATGGGGGAAATGGCTCTTCTGGGTGCCCTTGGGATCGTACGATCACAGAAGATATACGATAATGAAGAACTGGAACGATCATGGTGAAGTAAGAGGATGGATATATGGACCATATGAAAATGATTTTTTATTTGAGATACTGCATTCACCATACATGAAAGATACAACTCAATTTTTTCAAATATACACACTCACAACAGAAGACCATGATGCAATATATCCCTCCTTTGAAGAATACGGTATTATTCCCTCATACAAGGATTACAAAACATCAGAAGGATCCATACACTCAGGGGGATATGGAGGATACTATCTCGATGAGATCG
>Ga0190303_1001039_pt1 | contig 11328 bp, 10 predicted proteins | sample 48700701_MG_FD_161672 | JGI IMG/M metagenome (GOLD analysis project Ga0190303, IMG submission 161672) | Hydrothermal vent sediment bacterial communities from Southern Trench, Guaymas Basin, Mexico - 4870-07-0-1_MG | ecosystem: Environmental > Aquatic > Marine > Hydrothermal vents > Sediment ...
GCCATAAGAGCAAAACGGTCGTGTGTAAAACACTACTTTAATGCTTCATCGCCCGCAAATTGCCTGTAAAGTGTAAGTTGATCGAATATATCGTAATCTTCTTCGGGTAATGTTTCCTCTATAAATTTCGAAAGATAGTATCCGAGCCCCGGACCGAGCATAAATCCTTGCCCGCACATACCTACAGCATTAATGTACCCTTCAACCTCTTTGACTTTCCCTACTATGGGGAAACCGTCCGGAGTCATGGGATATAAGCCCCTCCATATTCTTCTAACCCGAGCGTTTTTCAGTTTGGGCATTATATTTATGAGTCTTTTGGAAACCATAGGAAGGAAAGATGATGTAGATTCTCTGTTGTGCCCGGGATAATTGGGGTCCGGAGTGATACAAAAAATGATTTGTCCGGTTTTATGCTGATAGAAATAATAGTTGTTGGAGCCCTTGTCCGGTCTTATATCCACAACCATGGGATCGAGGAAATGCTCGTACGCTTCTGTTATTCCCGCTTCGTGAGATTCAGGTTCGACGGGGACATCTATTCCGGCTGTTTTTGCGATTTCTTTCCCGTATGCTCCTGCGGCGTTTACTATAACGGGGGCGTTGTATGACCCTTTGTCCGTTTTTACACCTTTTACCTTGCCTTTTTCAATCACGATTTCTTCGATTCGTTCGCGGAACAGATATTCCGCTCCGTAATTTACCGATTTTTTGTACATTGAAAAGTTGGTGAGCATGGGTGAAGCGCTGCCGTCATCGGGGGAAAATGTTCCGCCTCTGAGTCCGTCGGGATTGATTTCGGGTATGATTTCCCTTATTTCATCGGGATTTTTCCAATCTATGTTTAGGTTGTGCTCTTTTTGTATCACAAGAAGATCTTTAAGAGTCTTTTCATCTCTTTCCGTATAAACAGGGTAAGTATATCCCCCTTTGAACCATTCGATATTATCTCCCGTTTCCTCTTCCCAATGAGAGAAAATTTCGAGGCTTTTCAAACAGATTTTTATCTTGGAAATTTCCGAATGCGTGGCTCTTATCCCGCCGATTGCTGCCTTGTTCTGCCCCTGTCCAGGGCTCGGATTCTTATCGATTACGAGTACTTTTTCCTTATCCTTTGCAAGGTGGAGGGCGAGGGGTACGCCCACGCTGCCGGCTCCGATTATGATTACATCGTAATTATTCATTTTTATCCTCCCCTTTGGCGAATTTCTCAAGTTCGACTTCTACAAAAAGCGGTCTGTCAGTACTGACCGTGATTTCATTCTCTGGGACTCCTGCCTGTCTCAGCATCCTTTCGATGATCGGTCGGCATGTCTTTCCGCCGCATGCCCCCATCCCCGCTCTCGTGAGTATTTTGATTTGATTCATATCGTGAACTCCGTCATTTATAAGTTTACGAATTTCACCTGCCGTTACTCTCTCGCATCTGCAAACGATGGCATCGTCGGGGATTTCGGATGTATCAATCGAATCTTCGGGAACGATATTCTCCTGAATTTTAATTCCGACTATGTTTTTAGCATTTTCCTTCGAGGTTTTGAGTTTGATAAGAGGTGTTCTGTTGTTGATTTTTACGTTTTTAATACCGATAACTTCCGTTTCTTCGATTTCATTACCTTCGATATCAACTGTCATCACCTTGTCGCCTACGTTTATCGTACCCTCTTCGAATTCGAAAGGAACCGTTACTACGACGTAATCGTCACTTTTTCTGTAATCCACGAGGGTAATAGCAAGTCCCGGACAGATGGCAACGCATTGTTCGCAACCTATGCAAGCGTCGTTGACATATAGGGGAACGTTCATGATGGAATCCCCATCAAGCTTAATGCAGTTTTTCGGACATACCGTTGTGCAGGGATTGCACGGGATTTCCTGTACGCAATTTATTATGGGGAAGACTCCCTCTTCCTTCTCCGGGATACGTCTTTTATGCAATTTCCCCGGTTTCGACTTGAGAACATCGCCCGTTTTTTTCCATTCTTCGGGGACGGGTTCATCAAGGGAAAGCATTCTATTGGCAATTTCCGCACCTTTGATTCTTCCGGAATAGATTGCCGCTGATGCTTCTGCGATTTCTTCCGCATCACCGGCTGAAAAAACATTCATATCATACGATTTCGCTTTTTTGTAAAATTCATCGACAGGGTTCAGTCCTACCGCAACGAGAATCGTATCGCACTTGAATGTTTTTTCCGTACCTCCTATTATATTGAAATGATCGTCGATTTTGGCTATTGTGACGGATTCGACCGAATCCTTACCATTTGCCGAGACGATTGTGTGTGATGTATATATCGGAACTCCGAGTCTTGCCAGTTTGTCTTTATGTACCTTATAACCGCCCACTTCTTTCAGTGCTTCCACAAGACCGACTACCTTTATTCCCGCTTGCAAAGCATGGTATCCGGCAATGAGACCTACATTGCCACCTCCGACTATAAAGATTTTCTCGGATGCCCTGACGAGATCCCTGTTAACGAGTGTCTGGAATGCGCCCGCACCGTAAACGCCGGGCAGCGTGTTTCCTTTGAAAACGAGGGATTTCTCTCTCGCTCCCGTTGTGATGAGAAGAGTTTTCGGTTCGACGAGAACATATTCGTTCATGTCTTTCAATATTCCGACTTTTTTGTCGACATAAACGCCGACAGCCACACTGTTTGTCCAAATATCAATCGATTCATGCGATTTAACCTGACTTTCGAGTTTTGTAGCTATGTCAATTCCTCTTTCTCCAGCGTAGCATGCCTGTTGTGACCCGAAGAATTTATGTGTTTGGAGGACTAGTTTTCCACCGAGCCTGTGTCTGTCATCGACGATTATCGTATCTATCCCCTTTTTCCCCAGTTCGTGAGCTGCGCTCATTCCGGCAGGTCCTCCGCCGATTATAAGAACGCCTGTTTTGATAATACGTGGTGGACCGAATTCAGGGATTTCATTGCTTTCAGGGAGTTTTGGGTAATTTTCCAATGGCTCGACTCTCATTCCCTCTTTAACGGGGGTCATACACGATTTAACAGGTAAACCGTTGACAATTACCATACATTGAGAGCACTGTCCATTGGCACAGAAGATTCCCTGGGGCGAATTGTCCTTGTGGTGATGCCCGAATATTCTGACGCCGTTTGCAAACAGAGTCGAAGCAAGCATTTCACCTTTATAACCCTCTATTTTTTCCCCTTTCCAATAGAGGGTTACCTTCTCTCTTTCTTTAACATTTAATATCGGGTGAGATTTTATTCTATATTTATTCATCAAAGAACCTCCTAATAGCGTTGAGTTATATTAATATATTCCGTAATTTATGTCAAGAAATTTGATGAAAATTAAACTAATGAGAGAGAGGAAAATACTCGTTTATACTATTGAAACATCTCAAAAGAATATGTAAAATAGTAAAAATAAAAGGAGCTATGTTATGGTAATTTTGTTTTATCTATTGCTATTAGTGTTTGCTTATGTTGTGGGAAGTATTCCTTTTGCCGTAATAATCACAAAACTCAAAGGTACTGATATACGAAATATAGGAAGTAAAAATCCCGGAGCCGCTAATGTTACAGGGCATGTGGGAAAAATTTACGGTGTGCTTGTATTTTTCTTAGACGCATCAAAGGCAGCGATACCTGTTTTTATAACATACAAATATTATAATTTTCCCGACTGGTTTATAGTGTTATTTTCAATAATGTTTATAATAGGACACGATTGGTCTCTTTTTCTCGAGTTTAACGGCGGAAAAGGCGTCTCTACATCACTCGGAATAGCTATTGTGCTTTTTCCCATTGGATATCTTATCGTATTTCCCTTTATTGTTCTTATTTCGATAATTAGAAAAGAGACTAATTTTGCTTCTTTCTTATGGTTTCTTCTTTCTCCTTTTGTTACATATTTCTACTATGGAAATTGCATGTTCATCGTTCTATCGAGTCTTATTTTTGTTGTCTATATTATTAGAAGGGTAACCTATGTGGAAAAATACACATTGAAAAATGTTATTTCCCGTATTATTTTCGATCATGATTGAGCAATATAAAAAATAATAAAAAATATTTATAGGTTTTTAAGTTGAGATCCAGTAATAAATCCAAAAGTGAATTAGAGAGAATATATGTTTTCTTTTCCATATTTAATTTCAAAAATTTATTTAGCTAATATTTCTTGCTTATTTAAATGATAAATAAAATATAGCTTTACTAATGAATAAAATTTTAATATAATTAACTTATGGAAAATCTCGTATCGATTATTGTCCCTGCATATAATGAAGAGGGGAACATAGAGCTTCTAGTTAATAAGTTGTTTGAAATGATTGAAAATAGAGAAGAAAATTATGAAGTGATTATTGTTGATGATGGGAGCACAGATAGAACTCTCGAAATGGCATTAAAAATGAAAGAGTTGTACCCGCAACTTAAAATAGCCAAACATAGAAAGAATTTCGGGCTCACCCAGGCGTTGATAACGGGCAATTCGATTGCAAATGGAGATGCCATTGTTCTTTTCCCCGCGGATCTGCAGTTTGATGTAAAGGATATTCCGCGATTAAACAAACGATTGAGAGATGGATTCGATATTGTTACGGGTAAAAAAATCGGAAAATATGAAAAGAAGTTTGTTTCAAAAATCTACAATTATCTATCTAAAAAATTGTTCAATTTGCCCATTACAGATCAAAACTCGATTAAAATAATGAAGAAAATCGTTCTCGACTCGCTTACGCTCAGGAAGGATTGGCACAGATATATTGTTAGTCTTGCCATTGAAAAGGGATTTACGGTTACTGAGATTCCCGTTAAATTATATCCGCGATATAGCGGTAGTTCGAAATTTACAGGATTCAAGAGAGTTATTATCGGTTTATTTGATCTTGTTGCCGTTAAAATACAAACATCGCTTATGAAAAAACCGATGCTTCTCTTCGGAACAAGTGGAGGTGTTCTCGTTCTACTCGGGATTCTCATAGGGTTTATAGCAATATTGGTTAGAATATTCGGACATATGGGGTACAGACCTATTGTTTATTTGACGATGCTTCTTATACTATCCGGTTTACTTCTTTTTATCCTTGGATTTATAGCGGAAATACTTGCAACGATAGTAGACAAAATAGAAAAACCTGAAGATTTTATAGATAAAATTTACTGAGAATCAAATTTGTAAAAAGAAAAGGGAGCCGGATGCTCCCTTTCAATGTTTTTTATAAAAAAATAAATCAATGAGCTCTTACAATATCTTTTACTTTCATTAATCGTGTGGTGTTACTTCTTTCCATTTCGGCAAGGCGCTGTGATATATATTTTATCGTATCCTCTATGTTGGGTATCATTATGTATTCCAATGCATTTACTCTACGTCTCGTCTTCTCGATTTCATCTGCAAGAAGCTGTATTGTTTTCTCTTTTTCGGCAAGGGATACAACCTTTTCCATTATTTTATCGAGGGCAAGAAGTGACGCATCAAGTTCACCGGATGTAAAGGCATAGCCATAACTCCTGATTTTTCCTTCGACTTCTTTTGTAAATTCAGGAACACGGACGCTCATAAGGTTCTTTTCTCTAACGGAAATATTGATTTTCTTTGTAGGAATAAGAAAAATCTCATCTTCCGTTTCCTTATTCATAGAAGCTTTTGCAAACTGATAACGTCCGACGACACTTGAAATTTCATTTTCAACCTCTTTTCTGAGCTCACGAATGGATTTTATCATTTCGAGAAGTTGTCTCATCAACTCGTCTTCTTTATCTTTCAGAAGTTTGTGTCCCTTTTTTGCAATTATGAGCTTCTTTTTCATTTGAAGAAGCTCCATTCTTGTGGCGTTAACCTTAAGAATCATTTCTTTTCCTCTTTTTTAGGAAGGTACTTTTCGATATATTCGTCTCTGATTCTCTTTAACTCAACTCTCGGGAACATAGAAAGAAGTTCCCATCCGATATTGAGGGTTTCTTCAATACTTCTGTTTTCATATTCACCTTGAGAAACATATCTGTTCTCAAAATCCTCTGCAAATTTGAAGTAGAGTTTATCAAGATCCGTTAGAGCTGCTTCTCCGAGGATGACGGCTAATTCCTGTGCTTCCTTACCTCTTGCATAGGCGGCAAACAGCTGGTTAAATAGATCCGCATGATCTTCTCTTGTCTTCCCTTTACCGATACCCTTGTCTTTAAGTCTTGATAGTGAGGGAAGCACATCAATTGGGGGTGAAACCTTTTGATGGTGCAAAACTCTGGAAAGAATGATCTGCCCTTCGGTTATATAACCGGTAAGGTCAGGTATAGGATGTGTTTTATCATCTTCAGGCATTGTAAGAATGGGAATCATGGTTATTGACCCTTTCTTATCCTTTATTCTACCGGCTCTCTCGTAAATTGTTGATAAGTCGGTGTAAAGATAACCGGGATACCCTCTTCTGCCGGGGATTTCTTTTCTCGCTGCCGATATTTCTCGGAGAGCTTCGCAATAGTTTGTCATATCGGTAAGAATCACAAGAACATGCATATCTTTTTCAAAAGCAAGATACTCTGCTGTTGTAAGGGCGACTCTCGGGGTTGCGATTCTTTCGATAGCCGGGTCGTTTGCAAGGTTCAAAAACAGAACGGCTCTTTCGATAGCGCCCGTCTTTTTCAAATCGTTTACAAAGAACTGAGCTTCTTCGAATGTAATTCCCATGGCTCCGAAAACCACGGCGAATGCTTCTTTTTTCCCAAGAACCGTTGCCTGTCTCGCAATTTGTGCTGCAAGACGGTTATGTGGGAGTCCCGAGCCGGAGAAAATCGGAAGTTTTTGTCCTCTGACAAGTGTATTCAGACCGTCGATTGCCGATAATCCCGTTTGAATAAACTCGTTGGGATAGCTTCTTGCATAGGGATTAATGGGGGCACCGTTAATATCCGCCATTTTGTCGGCAATGATCTCCGCTCCCTTATCTATCGGTCTGCCAAGTCCGTCGAAGACTCTACCGAGCATATCTTTTGAAAGAGGTATTTCAATACCCTTTCCGAGAAATTTGATCTTTGTTTCAGGTATGTCAATTCCTGTTGTTCCTTCAAAAACCTGAACCAAAGCCTTGTCGTTTTCAACTTCGAGAACCTGTCCCTTATTCTTTTTTCCGCTGGGGAGCTCAATTTCAACAAGTTCCTGGAATTTAACGCCACTGACTCCCTCTACAAGAAGAAGAGGTCCCTGCACATTGACAACTGTTTGATACTCTTTTAACATCTCTGCACCTCTACTTGTTTATAAGACGGGTAATCTCTTTGTCGATTTCATCGTGCAATTTTTCCAGATCACCGATCTTGGATTCAGTTATATATCTCATTCTCGATATTTTTTCCATAATAGGCAGTTCTCTAATTGTCTTGATATGAACATCCTTACTAATAGCTTCTTTTGCTTTTTCATAGAAGAAAAGGATGTTTTTTAGCATAAAATACTGTTTCCTTATGGATGCATATGTATCAACTTCGTGGAAGGCATTCTGATGGAGAAAGTCTTCTCTTATGGACCTTGCCACTTCAAGCACAAGTTGATCGGGTAAGGATAAAGTATCGGCACCAACAAGCCTGACGATCTCTTCAAGTTCCGCTTCTTTCTCGAGAAGTTTCATTGCTTCGGCGCGGAGATTAATAAAATCCTCGCCGACTTCCTTTTTAAGAACCCCTTCGATATTTTCAAAATAAAGGGAATAACTATTTAGCCAACTAATTGCGGGAAAGTGCCTTCTGTATGCAAGATCGGCTTGAAGGCTCCAGAACACCTTAACTACCCTTAATGTTGCCTGAACAACGGGGTCGGAAAGGTCACCGCCGGGAGGAGAGACAGCTCCGATTACCGATAGCGCGCCCTCTCTATTATCACTTCCCAGGGCTATAATTCTTCCCGCTCTTTCGTAAAAACTTGCAACTCTGGCTCCGAGATACGCGGGGTATCCTTCTTCGCCGGGCATCTCTTCGAGACGTCCGGAAATTTCCCTCATTGCTTCGGCCCATCTTGATGTGGAATCTGCCATGAGGGCTACACTGTAACCCATATCCCTAAAGTACTCAGCGATGGTTATTCCCGTATAAACACTAGCCTCTCTGGCGGCAACGGGCATGTTTGAAGTGTTAGCAATAAGCACAGTTCTTTTCATGAGAGGTTGACCGCTCTTCGGATCTTTAAGTTCGGGGAATTCCTGAAGAACATCGGTCATTTCGTTTCCTCTTTCTCCGCAACCGACATATATAACAACATCGGCATCAGCCCATTTCGCCAATTGATGCTGTGTTACGGTTTTGCCTGATCCGAATGGTCCCGGGATACAGGCTGTTCCGCCTTTTCCTATGGGGAAAAATGTATCAATTACTCTCTGCCCCGTTACAAGGGGTTCATCGGGTAGCATTTTTTCTTTAAAAGGACGGGGTATCCTTACAGGCCATTTCTGATACATCTTGATTTCATACTTTTCCTTTCCGGATTGTATGATGCAAACCGTATCCTCAATGGTGTACTTCCCGCTCTTAATATCTGTTATCTTTCCGGATATACCGGGAGGAACCATAATCTTATGAGTTACGATAACAGTTTCCTTTACCTCTCCGATTATATCACCCTCCACTACGGTGTCACCCTTTTTCTTCACGGGGTTGAAATCCCATTTTTTGTCTCTCGGAAGCGGATGAACCTGAATCCCTCTTGTGATAAAATCGCCTGACTCGTCACGGATGACATCGAGAGGTCTCTGCGTCCCGTCATAAATAGATTCAAGCAATCCGGGACCGAGTTCTACGGATAACGGAGCACCTGTCAGATAAACCGGTTCTCCCACACCTATGCCGCTTGTATCCTCATAGACCTGAATTGAAGCTCTGTCGCCGTTCAATTCGATAATCTCGCCCATCAGTTTGTAATCACTGACATATACGACATCGTACATCTTCGAACCGGACATATTATCTGCGACGACAAGAGGCCCCGATACCTTTATTATTTTTCCATTTTTCATATTAGCCACCTCTTATTCAGCATAAATATCTGCACCTACTGCTTTTTTAACAGCTTCCCTTAAACGTCTTGCCCCGTAGCCCGTGGAACCTTCGGTTCCGGGCACGGGAATAATGCTCGGGATCATATATTCATTGTATTCTTTTATAATATCCGCATATTTTTCCGCAATTTCCTCTGTTACGAGAACAATTGCATACTCTTCCTTTACAAGTTTCTCTATAATAGTTTTAAATTCGTTTTTTTCTTCCGTTATATAGATCTCTACCCCTATCGCTTTATAGGGAAGAATGGCATCTCTTTTTCCTATTGCAGCTATTTTATTTGCCATATTCACCTCAATACTTCTCCGGTAATCTGTTTTCTATTATCTTTCTCGAGACATTGTTTTTTTTACCTGAAAGTATGATTCTCAATGTCCTTATCTCGTTTTCCTTAGCCATCATGAATGAGTAGACAATTTCGACACCGAAAATTGCAGATTTAGTAGATCGGGCAATATGTACCAACCTGTTTTCACAAAGTTTCTCGAGAAGGGCAAACGACCCCTCCTGTACTACCGAAGAATAACCGTCTTTTACTATTTTTTCATAGGGGGTATTCTTTAAATAATGCCATATCTGATTTAAACCTTCCGATATATGTTCTATAAAAAATGACTTGCCAATGAAACCACCCTCAAGAAAAATGCTTTCCACAGATGTGCTATTTTTAAAATACACAATACGTGCAAAGGATTTAAGATTTGTCAATGTCAAAACTTCTCTGTCGAGATTAATCAGAAACAGATTTTTGCTCCTTTTAATAAGTTCATGTCTCCATCTGAAATACAAAGAATCCACGTATATGTCGAGCATCTCAATATCATTTGATTCTTCAAAGAAGGCGAGAGCATTACGGTTAAATGAATTGTAAGGCTCGGGAAGAGATGTCTCTTCTTCGGAATCGAACACTTTCATGAATGTATCCACCGAAATGGTTCCGTAAGAAGATAACATTGAAGAATCGAGTTTTGCTCCGGCTAATTTTGACTTTATGAACATCTTGAAATTGTGGATGTCATATCTTGATTTGTAATACTCGAGCACGTATCTGTTTTTGCATGATTTCTCGAAAAATCCGAGAAAGTATCTGTATTCTTCTTCAAGAACGGCATCAAAATCGGTTTTATCTTTCATGTGCTTCCCGTATGTTGTATCGTGCAAAAGAGAAAATGCATCCTTGTAATTCTTTGCCTCAAGCATTCTCTTTAAATGAGTTTGGTCGATAAACCGTGTTTCAAGAACACGAATAACACCTGTTTCGTAGGCGTATTCCTGATCATCTCTTACAAGTTCGCTAAAATTTTCTATCATTCGCTAATCAACCTGTTAATTTTCATTAATATTTCATCATGCTTCGCCGTTACTATTGAATCAATAGTGCAATCAACGGTGATTTTGCCCTTTTTGACAATAAAACCACCTTTGATGTTTATAGTCTTATCGGAAACTTTGGCTTTTATATTTTTCTTTTTGAGTTCTTTTTCTATAAGAGTCTTGTTCTTTTTGAGATCTTCCTTATTGAGAATGATCTCCGCATCGTTTTCAATAGCCATGTCAATCATTTTTATAAGAAAATTTTTATATTCAGTAGTTTCTGTTATAGAGGTTAACGTATCATCGATTATTTTGTCGATCATCGCTCTCTTTGCCCCGAGTATCTCTTTTTTTATATCAAGATTCACACCGGCAATATGTTGCATTTTTTCCTGTTCAATTGCTTTTTCAATGGCGATTCGATGTTGTTTATTGTGTTTTTTCGTGAACTCTTCCGCCTCTTTTAACCGTTGTTTTGCCTCGGCTTTTGCCTTTTTTATAATTTCTTTTGCTTCAGCTTCGGCGTCACTTATAATTTTTTGGGAAATCTTTTCAACTCCCATACGGCACCTATTTTACTGCCATTATAAGGAACAAACTTATAAGGAGACCGAGAACGGCGTATGTCTCTACCATTGCGGCATAAATGACACCCTTCATTGCATGAGCGGGTTTTTTAGCCACAAGATTTACACCTGACACACAGACCTTACCCTGATAAATGGCGGAAAGTAAACCGGTTACTGCGATAGGTAATGAAGCGGCAAATAATTGCCAACCCTGCATTACGGAAATACCGCCCAGCCTCTTTACTGCATTGAGAATTAAAAATGCAATAACAAAACCATAGAAACCCTGTGTCCCGGGGAGTACGACATAGAGGAAGAGTGAACCGAATTTATCGGGATCTTCTGCTAAAACTCCGCCTGCTGCTCTTGCCGCGAAGTTAATACCGAAAACAGAACCTATTCCGGGAAGTATTGCTGCGAGG
>Ga0190303_1001040_pt1 | contig 11301 bp, 13 predicted proteins | sample 48700701_MG_FD_161672 | JGI IMG/M metagenome (GOLD analysis project Ga0190303, IMG submission 161672) | Hydrothermal vent sediment bacterial communities from Southern Trench, Guaymas Basin, Mexico - 4870-07-0-1_MG | ecosystem: Environmental > Aquatic > Marine > Hydrothermal vents > Sediment ...
GATTAATGGCTGGATGGTAAGTGGACGTGGTTGCCGTTAATTCATAGTGCCATCAATCCGGTAGTGCCCTGTGATGTCATATTTGAACAGAATGTCGTTGATCCGTGTGCCCCAGCCGATGTTATGCACGATCAGCGGGCGGGTGGCATCCCCGTTCATCTGGGCCGTCACAATCCCGATATGGGGCAGGTTGCCGGGCAACATCCATGTGACCAGATCGCCAGGCAGGTAATCATCCGCAGTATCCGAAACCGGCAGGGATACCCCGCGACGTTTGAAATAGACCTGCAGGTTTGGCACGCGGCGATGGTCGATATTACTGTCGGTGCGGCTCAGGCCCCAGATTTTCGGATAGGCGCTGAAATTGGTCTTCATATCGCGGTTGATCAGCGCTTGCAGGTCCAACCCGTGCGCATCGCGCATAGCGCGGATCACTACGTCGGTGCAAACCCCGCGCAGGCGCGGGATGTCGCCATTGGGAAACCCCAGACTCTGATAGCTGCCATCATAAATCAAGGTCACCCCGACTTGACTGCGCGCACTTTCAATCAACGCGGCGGACCATGCGTGGACGGGCGTGGTTTCGACAGTGATTTCCTGCCCGTCGGCTGTTTGGGAAAACGGCAGCGAGGTTAACAAGAACAGCGCCAGCAGGAATTTGGAAAACATCGACATGTTGTTGGTATAGCGTGGGCAAGGCACGGGTGAAAGTGTATCAGGCGGGAATTCGCTGAATGCTGGGCGGTGTGAAATCTTTGTAAGATTTCAGTTTGTTTTCTTTGAAAGAAAACAGTCGCTAATTGAAATGGCGCACGGGTTCCTGATTACAGAAGATGATGATCTGCCCCGCGTTTTCAACAGCGCGAAACCCGCGGCGTTGCAGTTCTTTGCGGAACTCCTCAATACCGGCGTATCGCTCGACGTCACGGGTCTTGCGGCGGATCACTTCGCCTCTTTGAACAGCTTTTGAAGTAAAGACTTCGCGCAGCCAGATATCAGGCGACAGGGGGGATTGTTGATAACTCATACCCCGCAATCTGCGCCATTATGGTTAATCTGCAGTTAACCGCTTTTTGAGGCCGCGACATCCCGTGCCAGTGTCATCGTGTAGGTCGCCAACGATAGCAACGCGCCATCGGCCAACGTGCCGTCATACGCTTCGATGGCATCCGCAATTTCAGTGTGCAGCGCCACGATCCGTTCGCGGGATCGCGCCGAAAAGGTGATCATGTTCATCAGTGGCTCAATCGCCTCGATTGCGCCTGCCAACTGATAGGACAGCACCGGATTGCCCGCCCCATCGACCAGAGCGCGGTGAAAGGCCACGTCAGAGGCACAGAACCCCTCGTCAGACAGGCCAGGCTGCCCTTGCCGGTGTATCTCGGCCCGCATGGTCGCCAGATGGTCCGCCGTCCGGCGCTTGGCCGAAAGGGGCGCACAGGCGCGCTCCAGCGTGAACCGCGCTTCGCAGGCGGTTTCAAAATCGACCTCGTTCATCGACAGCAGCAGGGTCGAGGTGGTGATCTGTTGCCCATAGGCGTCCTCGAACAGCAGCCGATTGACAAACGCGCCGCCCGTTGCGCCGCGCTGGGTGCGGATCAGGTTTTGGGCTGCCAGACGTTTTAACGCCTCGCGTACCGTGGGGCGGGAGACGTTGAATTTGTCGCTCAGTTCGGCCTCAGATGGCAGGCGCTCATCCACGATCAATGTGCCACTGATTATCGCGTCACGGATCGCCTCGGCGATTTGCACCGATAGTTCTCGGCTGGTTTCCAGATCGGTTTTCATAAGAATTCATTTGTCAGACAATTGATGCTGTGGCAAGGTCTATCCAAATGTAAGACAATTAACGACTCATCAATGGGGGATGTCCAATGGGCACTAAAATCGACAAAATACTGGAAGCCGCACAGCAACATTGCGACGATGTGATTAAACCCAATGTGGACAACTGGAACGCATCCGGCGAATGGCCGCGTGCGGCGTCATTGATGGCGGGGGCGGCGGGCCTGACTGGCCTTTATGCGCCCGAGGAATGGGGCGGGCAGGGCTTGCCACTGGGTGAGGGCATCCGCGTTTACGAGGAATTGGGCAAGGGCGACGGCGCTTATGCGTTCGCGCTGTCGATGCACAACATTTGCACCTACGCCACCTGCGGGTTTGGCACCGAAGCGTTCAAGGAAGAATGGGCCAAGGATCTAACCAGCGGGCGCAAGCTGGCCAATTTTGCCCTGACCGAACCACAATCAGGGTCCGACGCGATGACTATGTATACCCGCGCGGTGATTAATGGCGACGGAACGTGGACCATCAACGGGGCCAAGGCTTGGGTGTCGCTGGCGGACGAGGCGGATGTGTATCTGACTGTGGTCAAAACCTCGGATGAGCCTGGCCACAAAGACATGGCGATGATCGCCATTCCGAAGGACGCCAAAGGGGTTTCATTCGGGCCGCGTTACGACACGCCATCCTACGAACACCTGCCGCTGGCGGAAATGTATTTCGACAATGTGATTGTGTCCGAGGACAACATCATTCTGCCAATCGGGCAGGGCTTACAGGGTTCACTGATGGCGATCGACATCGCGCGGGTCTCGATTGCCGCTGGGTGCTGCGGGTTGATGGAAAGCGCACTTGATATCGCGCTGGCCTATTCGTCGCGGCGTAAAATGTTCGGTGGCAAGAACCTTGACCTTGAAGGCATCCAATGGATGCTGGGCGATGTGTCGACCAACCTAGAAGCGTCGCGCCTGTTATACCGCGCGGCGGCCAACGCACTGGGCACCCCAGAAGGGCCGGTGATGGCGGCGCACGCCAAACGCTTTGTGCCCGATGCGGCGGTGGATGCGGCCAATACCTGCACCCAAGTGTTGGGCGGCATGGGATTATTGAAACCCTACGGGTTGGACCGCCTAAGCCGTCTGGCGCAGATGTTGCGGATTGTTGACGGCACCACAGAAATCAGCCGCGTGGTGATCGGCCGCGCCTTACAAAAACGTGCCAAAGGGTTGCCGGATATCGCGATACCCAAAGGGTACGGGGAATAACGATCTCTGGTGGGGCTTTTCGAGTTTTAACCAAAGATACCCGACAAAGCTTTGTTCCTCAAATCTATAGGAAGATTTATGGAAAATGTTAACATAACGAAGCGGATTAGACGGACCCATTTTTCTTTGGGCGTTCAGGCCGCAGGTGTGTCAAGTTACACGCTCTATAACCGAATGCTACTGCCTGCTGAATTCGATGGTTATGTCGACGACTACCATCACCTGAAAAAACATGTGCAGGTCTGGGATGTCGCGTGTGAGCGGCAAGTTGACATTCAGGGGCCGGATGCAGCGCATTTGATGGATTTGATTTCGCCCCGTGATATGCGCAAAATGGCAGACGATCAGTGTTATTATATTCCTGTCATGAACCGCCAAGGTCGCATGTTGAACGATCCCGTCGCCGTGAAACTGGCAGCGGATCATTTCTGGATTTCTATCGCCGACGGCGACTTCATCCAATATGTCATGGGTGTTAGTGATGCGCTGGGGTTGGACGTGACCATCCATGAACCAGATGTTTCACCATTGGCCATTCAGGGGCCAAAATCCGACGACTTAATGGCGCGTATTTTTGGCAACGAGGTGCGCGACATCCGTTTTTTCCGGTATAAACGACTAAGTTTTGAAGGCCACGAAATGCTGGTCGCACGGTCCGGTTATTCCAAACAGGGCGGGTTTGAAATCTATGTCGAAGGCAGCGAATATGCGATGCCGCTTTGGGATCGGTTGATGTCAACTGGAGAGGATTTGCAGGTTCGCGTGGGCTGCCCCAATTTGATTGAACGTATTGAGGGCGGTCTATTAAGCTATGGTAACGACATGAACCGCGACAACACTCCGCATGAGGTTGGGTTGGGCAGGTTTTGCAATTCACCGCTTGATTACATCGGTAAAACGGCGGTGGAAACAGAGCGCAACATCGGCCCATCGCAACAAATACGGGCAATCGCAATTGATGGGAGTATCCCGTTTTGCGAAACAGCAATGCCACTTTTGGCGGACGGCAAACAAGTAGGTCAGGTCACCTCCGCTGTGTTCTCGCCTGATTTCGGGACCAATGTAGCTATTGGTATGGTGGCAAATACACATTGGGATGCAGGGACAAAATTGGAAGTGGAAACGCTTGACGGTATGCGTTCAGCGTCAGTCCAGAAAGGTTTCTGGATTTAGCAAATAGTTGTAAATACGTGCTGTGAACAAAGGAGATCAAGATGATCACGCCCGAATACGTGCAGATGATGGCCCGTTATAATGACTGGCAAAACCGGAGCATTTATACGGCAGCGTCCTCAGTTACTGATGCGGCGCGCCAACTAGATCGCGGGGCGTTCTTTGGCTCGATCCATGGCACGCTATCGCATCTGCTTTGGGGGGATACCATATGGATGAGCCGGTTTGGTGAAGGGGACGCGCCAGAGGGGGGAATCCCGCAAAGCGCAGGTTCTTTTGATGATTGGGCCAGTCTTGTTGCGGCGCGACGGCTGGCGGATGACCGGATACTGGAATGGGCAGCGCGGGTGTCAGAGGATGAGCTGCGCGGTGATCTAAGCTGGTATTCTGGCGCAATGGGGCGCGAGTTTAGCAAACCCCGCGATATGCTGATTGTGCATATGTTCAACCACCAAACCCATCATCGTGGGCAGGTGCATGCTATGTTGACGGCCGCCGGTGCCAAACCGGATGATACCGATATTCCGTTCATGAAAGACAATAAGGAGAACGACGATGTTTAACGCATTGATTGTAGAGAAAAACGACGAAGGTAAGACCAGCGCTGCGGTGCAGCAGATTTCCATTGACCGGTTGCCGGAATCCGAAGTGACGGTGGCGGTCGATTACTCCACTGTGAACTACAAGGACGGACTGTGCATTGGCCCCGGTGGCGGGCTGGTGCGTAATTACCCGCATATTCCGGGCATTGATTTTGCCGGTGTGGTCGAGGACAGCACTGACCCGCGTTACAAGGCGGGCGACAAGGTGGTTCTGACCGGCTGGCGTGTCGGCGAGGCTCATTGGGGCGGTTATTCGCAAAAGGTGCGGGTGCGGGCTGATTGGCTGGTGCCACTGCCCGACGGGTTGACCACACGCCAGGCAATGGCGGTCGGCACGGCGGGGTTCACCGCGATGCTGGCGGTGATGGCGCTTGAGGATCACGGGCTGGTCACGGGTCATGGCCCGGTGCTGGTGACGGGGGCTGCGGGCGGCGTTGGATCAGTCGCCACGGCGATATTGGCGAACCTCGGCCATGAAGTGGCGGCGGTGACGGGGCGGCCAGAGGCGGCGGAGTACCTGAAGTCACTGGGTGCCACCCAGATCGTGGCCCGCGAAGACATCAACGAGACTACCAAACGCCCGCTTGAGGCGGAAACATGGACCGGCTGTGTCGATGCGGTTGGCGGTGACATGCTGGCGCGGGTGCTGGGCCAGATGAAATACGGCGCAAGCGTTGCTGCCGTGGGGTTGGCGGGGGGCGCGGGCCTGCCGACAACGGTGATCCCGTTCCTGCTGCGCGGGGTGAACCTGTTGGGCATAGATAGCGTGATGCAACCCTATGACAATCGTGTGCGGGCATGGGCGCGGATTGCGCAGGATTTACCAATGGACAAGCTGGAAAGCATGATCCAGCCCGCAACGCTGAGTGATCTGCCGCAGTTGGGACGTGACATTTTGAAGGGTCAGGTCAAGGGGCGGATTGTGGTTGATGTGAATGGGTGAGGAATGGGAGATGTCTGTATCTCGTGTTGGTCTGCTTTGAGTCCAAACTGATCAAAATAGCCAAAGGTGCGCTCCTGCCCTTTGGCCTCAATTTTGCCTAGTTATTCTTGTTTATGGTCTTATCCGGGCTTGCCGTGCGGCACCGTCCACCACCTGAAAGGAAAAAGGCCATGTCCAATGAGAACACCCGCAAATGGGCTCAGGAGCAGCAGAAACGCGAAAAGGAGTCTCATGCTGAGTATGCTACCTGCCTGCATTGCGGCAATCAATTCTACGTCTCGGAAGGAGTGGTCACCTCCGAAGCTGCACTTTGTGATGTTTGCAATGGAAATTGAGCGATATGCAGTCTAGCCCTTCCTTCCAGATACAGCGCTGATGCACTCGCAACGCTCGGCAGCAATGTCCCGCCAAGCGGACTAATCCAATTGATGGACATGCCCAAATTAGATGGTGTGCGGGGGGCGTCAGTGTCGCCCCCACGCCTTTACCCAGCAACCTTATAACCCGCAAACGCCGCGCCCACCTCGGTTGCCGCCAGATGGTTCACGTAGTTGGAGTAGGTCTTGCAGGCGATGGCTTGGACGATGCCAACACATGCTGCGACGTGAACCTGCGGCTACTTATCTGCGCTTAGCAACAGACTGCCAGTCACCATGTTCACCAGCGGTAAATATTGCGTCTATGGCGCGTTGGTTTCCTTGCGAATTTTCCAAGCTGAAAACGGCTGCATCACCGCCTTTTGCGGCGTCCACAAAAGCCTCGATCTGGGAGCGGTATTGGCGTTCGCCAGAGAAGCGGAAAACCTGTTGGGTGTCATGATCCGCGGAGTTCAGGGTGATTTTCCCAAAGCCGTAATCACCGGCATTGAAAGGTGCGTGCACCTCGATCCAGCCCTTTTCACCGTGGAAAACCATGTTCTGGCGCAGAGCCATTTGGGTGGAGCAATAGAACGACAGTTCAAAATCGCCAAAATCCGAAATGACGCTTGCATAGGTGTCTGTGCCAAACGTGGGTGAAAACCGGATGCGGGATTGGACGCGCTGTGGCTCAAGTCCGGTGACAAAGCGCGTGGTCACAAGGGGGTAAACCCCGATATCGCGCAGGGCACCGCCACCCAGATCAGGCTGGTTGCGCATGTTGTCGGGATCAACATTGTAATAGGTAAAGGCACCGTCCACGCGGCGCAGCGCACCGATGGCACCGTCCTCGATCAAGGCGCGAACCTTGTGCCATTGCGGGTGATAATAGACCATGAAGGCCTCGCTGATCAGCACGCCGTATTTGTCACGTGCAGCGATCAGTTGATCAATTTGATCGGCCTGCGTCGCAATCGGTTTTTCACAAAGAACGTGTTTGCCAGCGGCGGCGGCTTTCAGGCTCCAGTCCACATGTTGCGAGGTGGGCAGCGGGATGTAGACACCATCAATCGCATCGCTGGCCAGAAGGGCGTCGTAACTGTCAAACGCGTGCTCGGCGCCAAAACGGTCAGCCAATGCGCGGGCGCGGCCACCGTCGCGGCTGGCAATGCCGGAAATGATGCAATTATGCGCATCCGCCATGGCGGGCAGCACCTGATCACGGGCGATTTTGGCGGTTGATAAGATACCCCAACGAAACATTGATTTCCCTTCCGGTGCCTGTTTCAGATAAACGCAAAACGTTTTATTCTGTCAGACAAATCTTTTACCCGATGCGGGTTGTCGTCAATGGGGTATATGTCATGCAGGCTTGAATAGGGAAAGCTGTGCGCAAAGCGGGGGGCAGATAACGCCCCCCGCCAGTTTTATGCAGTGACCTTGTAATCCGCAAACGCCGCGTCCACTTCGGTGGCGGCCAGATGGTTCACAAAGTTTGAGTAGGTTTTACAGGCGATGGCTTGGACGATGCCCAACACATGCTGCGATGTGAAACCAGCGGCGAGGAAGCTGTCGACCTCTTCCCTTTCCGGCATCCCGCGCTTTTCGACCATTGTGCGGGTGAACGTGGCCAAGGCTTGCAGGCGGGCGTCGGGCAGCGGGCTGCCATCGCGCAGGGCGGCAAGGCTGTCGGCGGGCACGCCTGACATTTTATCGGCGATCATCGAATGGGCGGCGGTGCAATAGGTGCAGCCGTTCACCGCACTAACGCTTAGGAAAACGACCTCTTGTTCGGCAGGGGCAAACCCGGCGTCTTCGCGGAAGCTGTTGTAGGACGCCATATAGCCGGTCAAAACGCCGGGCAGCGCCCCCATGTAGCCATACATATTGGGGATAAAGCCTAATTTGGCTTGGGTGGCTTTCAGGATTTCCGCCACCGCGCCGGTTGCGGTTTCCAGTGTGACGGGGGTGATGTCGAGCAGTGGTGTACGTGTCATATCAGTGGCCTTTTATTTACAGAATGATCGTTTCATATATTGCAAAATTCATAAGCACCAGCTATTTTAAGAACGATGAGTTCAAAAATAAGTGATCAGAGGCCCGCTGCTAGACAACGAGGCCGCCCGAGAGGGTTTAACCAGACCACCGCCCTTGAGGCCGCGATGCGGGTTTTCTGGGTGCAGGGCTATGCTGCGGCCTCAATCGATGTGTTGTGCCGCGCAATGAACGTGCCGCGTGCCAGCCTGTACCAGATGTTTGGTGACAAACAGGGGCTGTTTCTGGCCGCGATCACCCATTACAGCGATGTGCGCTTTGCGCCGGTGATGCAGCATTTGGCGGGCAATGGTGATCTGCGGGTGGACCTTGCGGCGTTCCTGAACGGGGTGGTCGATTTTGCCACCCGTGATCAGGAAACGCTGGGCTGTCTGGTTGCCACCGCCTTGGCCGACACGGCAGGGTGTAATTTGCAGCTGCGCGACAGGCTGACGCGAGCCTTTGACAACGTTGAAAATACACTGGCTGTGCGCATTGCAAAGGCACAGGTCAAGGGGCAAATCCCGCCCACACCATCAGCCGATGATCTGGGCGTGATGCTGGCCGCCACGGCGCGGGGGTTGATGGTGCGGGCCCGCACGGGGTGTCCGGCGGATGATCTGTATCCGGCGGCGAGGGCTGCGGTTGATCTGTGTTGCCGTGCCTAAGGTGCATATATAAAAATAGACGCTTGATGCGGTGCAGAAACAAAGACAATGTGAAGCCCAGACCCATTTGGTCTGGGCTTTTCTTTTTCGGGGGCAGTATGCAGCTAGACAATAAATTTGTGCGGGACCAGTTCCCTGCGTTTGATGAACCTTCTTTGCAGGGGCAGGCGTTCTTTGAAAACGCGGGCGGCAGTTATACCTGCAAGCCGGTGATTGACCGTTTGTTCCGGTTTTATCACAGCCGCAAGGTGCAGCCCTATGCGCCCTATGAGGCGTCGCGTCTGGGTGGGGCCGAGATGGACGAGGCTCGCGAGCGGCTGGCGGCGATGATGGGGGTGGATACGGACGAGTTGTCATTCGGGCCATCCACCACGCAGAACACCTATGTTCTGGCGCAGGCGTTTCGTCAGCATCTGACGCCCGGGGACGCGATTATCGTCACCAATCAGGATCACGAGGCCAACACCGGCCCTTGGCGCCGTTTGGCTGAGGAAGGGTACGAGGTGCGCGAATGGCAGATGGACCCTGAAACGGGACATCTGGACACATCCGACCTCGCCAATCTGCTGGACGAGAAGGTCAAGCTGGTGTGCTTCCCGCATTGCTCGAACGTGGTGGGGGAAATCAACGATGTTGCCGCGATCTGCAAAATGGTGCGTGATCACGGGGCTTATAGTTGTGTGGATGGTGTGAGCTATGCACCGCATGGTTTTGTTAATGTCGATGAAATCGGCGCTGATATCTATATGTTTTCGGCCTATAAAACCTACGGCCCGCATCAGGGCATTCTGGTGATCCGCCGCGCCTTGGGAATGGAATTGCCCAATCAGGGGCATTATTTCAACGCCGATAGCCTCTATAAACGGTTTACCCCTGCGGGGCCGGACCATGCGCAAATTGCAGCCTGTGCGGGGATGGCGGATTATCTGGATCAACTATATGCGCATCACTTTGATGCCAAGGCCAATGCGTCGGGGCGGGCTGCTGCGGTGCACGGGTTAATGCGCGAGGCGGAAACTGTGCTGATGCAGCCATTGCTGGATTATCTGGGGCAGAAAAACTCGGCCCGATTGCTGGGCCCTGCGCAGGCCGAGGGACGCGCTCCGACGATTGCGGTCGAGCTGGCGGGCAATGCCGAAGCTGTTGCAACGGCGCTGGCCGCGAAGGGGATCATGGCCAGTGGCGGTGATTTTTATGCGGTGCGGGCGTTGCAGGCGCAGGGTATTGACCCAAACAAGGGCGTTTTACGATTGAGCTTTGTGCATTACACTTCCAAAGCGGAAATCGATACGCTGATCACAGCGCTTGACCAAACGATCTAGGACAGGGACTATCGCGCAACTGAAATTGGAGGCTGGATAGATGCCATCAGCAGGACGTGCCGTTGGGGCCGTGTTATTTGCCATACTTGTGTGGTTTGCATCGGAAATGTTCAAACCGTTGATGCCCGAGGGCACGGCTTTTGGACGGTTTTCCGAGTTCAATACCCTGTTTGGATTTGTTCTGGGCTGGCTGATGATGGGGCCGCGCGCACACCCGACGTTGAGCGCTTCGATTACATCAGGCATAACCGCAACGGTTGCGATTATATTCTGGATACTGTTGGCCCATTCGATTATCAAAATGCTGCAACTGTCATTGCGCAAACGCTATGATGGTCCGGTCGAGGCCGTGGTCGGGGTGTTCCAGTTGATGATCAAATACGGAGCGATAATGGCCACGCCCGAGATCCTCGGCACTCTGTTTTTCAGCGGGATGATTATCGCTGTTGTAAGCGGCAGGGCCGAGCGCCGCTTTGCTTAGGCCGTGAAAAACCTGTTCTTTTACGGCACGTTAGCGCACCGTCCTTTGCTGGAGGTTGTGCTGGGGCGTGCGCTTTTGCCGGAGTCCGTCCAGGATGCTACCTTGCCGGATTTCGCATCATATTGGGTCAAAGGGCAGGCGCATCCCGTTTTGGCGGCGCAAAAAGGTGCGGCGGCCAAGGGGCTGTATCTGACGGGGTTGTCGGCGCAGGATGTGGCGCGGCTGGATTTCTATGAGGGCGGGTTTGACTATGATCTGCGCCCACTCACCATCAAAACCGCGACCGGTTCCCATGATGCGGATGTGTATTTCCCAACCGATGTGCCACTGCGTGGGGAGCCTTGGCTGCTGGACGGTTGGGCGGCCGAGTGGGGCGATTTCACGGTTCAGGCCGCAATTGAGGTGATGGGGTATTTCGGCCAGATCACGGCACAAGAACTGGGCAAAAGGTTTCCTGCAATCCGTAGGCGTGCGGCCTCTTATATCAGGGGGCGGTCCGAGGCGGGCAAACCATCCATCGCCACCACGCACAACCGCGCGGATGTAACCGTTACCAACGCCCGCATGGCCTATAGCAACTTTTATGCGATGCAGGAATTTGACATCCGCTACCGTAAATTCAATGGCGAGATGGGTGATCTGCTGGACCGCGCCACCTTTGTCGGTTTTGATGTG
>Ga0190303_1001041_pt1 | contig 11297 bp, 11 predicted proteins | sample 48700701_MG_FD_161672 | JGI IMG/M metagenome (GOLD analysis project Ga0190303, IMG submission 161672) | Hydrothermal vent sediment bacterial communities from Southern Trench, Guaymas Basin, Mexico - 4870-07-0-1_MG | ecosystem: Environmental > Aquatic > Marine > Hydrothermal vents > Sediment ...
AAAAACCACGATTAAAAACTCTTTTACAGACAATATTACTTTTTTAGACCTATCGTTTGTATTCAATAATAAACTAAACTTTCAACTTGAATCTGAACGCTATTATTTTGGTAATGTTGATAAAAAAAATAACATTTATTATTTTGCTGATTTGAATGTGAGATATACCATTAAAAAAAATAAACTAACATTTTCATTATCTGGAAAAAACTTATTCAATACAAACTCATTTAAAAGTCACTCCATTAGCGATATCAATATTTCAACCACTGAATATAGATTATTGCCAAGATATATTCTCCTAAAAATGATGTATAGATTTTAAGGTTACAAATTTTTAATTTAAAATTTCATTTGAATTTCTTTTATTCTTAATCAAATTCTATTTTGATGCCTTTAGAGAATAAATGTTACAAAAAAACATGACAAAAATCATAAATCTTACCTCAGAAATTGTTATTTTTGCTCCGTTTTCAAAGACTATTAAATAAACTATAAATATGTCAAAAGACATTCGAATTAAAAAAGGTTTAGATATTAAATTAAAGGGTGAAGCTGAGAAAGTTACCGAAAATGCAATATCTAGTAATGTTTTCACATTAAAGCCTGAAGATTTCCACAGTATTATTCCAAAATTATCTATAAAAGTTGGTGCAAAGTTAAAAGCTGGCGAATCAGTTTTTTATAATAAAGCCAATGAAGAAATGAAATTTCCTTCACCAGTTAGTGGAGAAGTGGTAGATATTATACGTGGTGATAAAAGAAAAATATTAGCAATTAAAATTCAAGCTGATAGTGAACAACAATATGTTGATTTTGGAGTTAAAAAGCCAAAAGAAATGAAAGCAGATGAAATTAAAAGTCATTTGTTAGCAGCAGGTTGTTGGCCATTTATTATGCAAAGACCTTATGATGTAATTGCAAATCCTGAAAAAACACCGAAAGCAATTTTTATATCTGCTTATGCAAGTGCTCCTTTAGCAGCCGATTACGATTATGTATTGGCAGGGAAAGAAAATGAGCTACAAGCAGCAGTTACTGCTTTAAGTAAGTTAACTTCTGGTGAAGTTCATGTTTCCGTAGGGAAAAGTGCCAACTCACCACTATCTGGGTTAGACAATATTACTTTACATAAAGTTTCTGGACCACACCCTTCAGGGAATGTTGGAACTCAAATTGCTCAAATAGACCCAGTGAATAAAGGAGAAGTTGTTTGGACAGTTACACCACAAGATTTAATTATTATAGGTGAATTGTTATTAACAGGTAAGTTTAATGCTGAACGTATTATTGCGTTAGCAGGCTCATTTGTAACAGCTCCTAAATATTACAAAACTAAAATTGGAGCTGCTATTTCTTCAATTGTAGAAGGTAAATTAAACGAAGGGAATTCTAGAATTATAAGTGGAAATGTTTTAACAGGAGCTATTCAGAATTTAAAAGGAAATTTAGGGTACTATACTAATATGGTAACTGTAATTCCTGAAGGTGATGATTATGAATTTTTTGGATGGACAATGCCAGTTTTCAAAAAAATATCAACTTCTAGAGCATTAACGTTCTCTTGGATGTTTCCAAATAAAAAGTTCGATTTAAACACAAATACAAATGGAGAACACAGAGCTTTTGTTGTTACAGGTAATTACGAAGAGGTTTTTCCATTAGATATTTTTCCAATGCAAATTTTAAAAGCTTGTATGTATAAAGATTTAGATGAAATGGAACAATTGGGAATGTACGAAGTTGCACCTGAAGATTTTGCTTTAACAGAATTTGTGTGTATATCTAAACAACCACATCAGGAAATTATAAGAAAGGGCTTAGACTTAATGTTAAAAGAAATAGGATAATTATGGGATTAAAAGAAAAATTACATAATATAAAGGAAAAAGGAAAAGGGAAAAAGTGGTTATCTGCTTATTCTGCTTTTCATACTTTCATGTATACACCTAATGAGACAACTCATTCAGGGAGTCATGTGAGAGGTGCTGATGATTTAAAGCGTACAATGACAAATGTTATTATACCTTTAATTCCAGTATTAATATTTGCGATGTTCAATGTTGGATTTCAGCAAAATGTAGCAATTAATGGTTTCCCAGAAGGAATGTCATTTTTTAGCGGTGATTTTTGGAATTTTGATAATTTCTCAATTGGTGCTTTAAAATTATTACCACTTATAATTGTTTCTTATGTTATTGGATTAGGTATAGAAGTACTTTTTGCAACGATAAATAACCATGAAGTAGAAGAAGGTTATTTTGTTTCAGGAATGTTAGTACCGTTAATTATTCCAATTGACACACCACTTTGGATGCTTGCAGTTGCAGTTGCTTTTGGAGTTGTAATAGGTAAAGAAGTTTTTGGAGGTACAGGAATGAATATTTTAAACCCAGCATTAACTATTAGAGCTTTCTTATTTTTTGCATATCCAACTTGGATGAGTGGAGATAAAGTTTGGGTAGCTGGTGCAAAAGCAATGCAAGGAACTCCTGATGCTATTTCAGGTGAAACTATTTTGGGTAGTTTAGCTCAAGGTAAAGAATTTGTGTATTCAACTTGGGATATGTTCTTTGGATTTATACCAGGTTCGGTTGGAGAAACATCTGCACTTTTAATTTTATTAGGAGGATTGTATTTAATATTTACCAAAATAGGAAGTTGGAGAATTATGCTATCATCAGTTATTGGAGCATTGGTAATGGGCCTAATCTTTAACGCGGTAGTAGATGCGGGTTGGATAAACGAAGGAAGTAAGTTTTACGGTTTAATGAGTACTGAGTTTTGGCATCACTTATTAATAGGAGGTTTAGCATTTGGTATTGTATTTATGGCAACGGATCCTGTAACAGCTTCACAAACAAATAAAGGGAAATGGATTTACGGTTTTTTAATTGGTTTTATTTCAATTTTAATACGTGTATTCAATCCAGCTTATCCAGAAGGTGTAATGTTAGCAATTCTATTAATGAACGTATTTGCCCCAACTATTGACCATTATATAGTTCAAGGAAATGTTAAAAGAAGGCTAAAACGTATAAAAGCAAAAACAGTATAAAAATGGCAAAAAATATAGAGAGTAACTTATATACAATGCTATTTACAACTGGAATGGTTGTAATAGTAGGAGCATTACTAGCTTTTTTATCGTCTTCGTTAAAAGATAAAATAACGGAAAACAAGCGCATAGAAAAACAACAAAATATTTTATATGCAATGGGTGTCAACGAGAATGATAAAAATAGCGTTATTTTCGTTTCAAAAGACAAAGTGGCAAGTGAGTTTTCTAAATATATTACAAAGCAACTAGTAATTACAGGAACTGATGTTGTTGAAGATGATAAAGCCTATTTAATAGATCTTAAAAAAGAAACAGCAGCTGCAAAAATAGAAGGATACACACGTAGACTACCTCTATTTATGGGGATGAAAGATAATATTCAATATTATATTATTCCTGTACGAGGCAAAGGGTTATGGGATGCAATTTGGGGATATGTAGCAGTAGATAATCAACTGGTAGTTCAAGGAGTATATTTTGATCACGCTGGTGAAACTCCAGGATTGGGATCAAACATAAAAGAACGATTTTTTATGGATGATTTTAAAGGAGAACATTTTTTAGATGGAGATTTATTCAAAGGAATTTCAGTATCAAAAGGAAACTCAGATCCAAAAAATTTAGACAAAGAAGATTTTGAAGTAGATGCAATAGCAGGATCAACCATCACGGGTGATGGGTTAGCAGCAATGCTGAAAAAAGATTTAAAAATGTATCTACCTTATTTAAAAACAATAAAGCAATAATTTATGGGACTTTTATCAAAAAAAGATTTAAAATTAATAACAGACCCTTTAGCAGATAATAATCCAATTACCATACAAGTATTAGGTATTTGTTCTGCATTGGCAATTACAGCCGAGTTAAAAGCCTCTATTGTAATGTCAGTAGCAGTACTATTTGTAATGGGTTTAGGAAATCTTACAATATCATTAATGCGAAATATAATTCCACCAAAAATTAGAATTATAGCGCAGCTTATTGTAGTTGCAACACTTGTAATTATTGTTGATTTAGTACTAAAAGCATATGCATATGAACTAAGTAAAACATTGTCTGTTTTTGTTGGTTTAATTATTACAAACTGTATTATTATGGGGCGTTTTGAAGCGTTTGCATTAGCAAATGGACCTCTTAGATCGTTCATAGACGGAATTGGAAATGCATTAGGATATGCATTAATCTTAATAATTGTAGGCTTTTTTAGAGAATTGTTAGGTTCAGGATCATTATTAGGATTTAAAGTGTTGGGTGATTCTATTGAAAAAACTGGAGTATATGCATATGGATATGAAAACAACGGATTTATGTTGTTGGCACCAATGGCATTAATTACAGTAGGAATAATTATATGGATACAACGCTCGAGAAATGAAGCATTAATTGAAGATAACTAGAGAATATGGAACATTTAGAATTATTTTTTAAGGCAATATTTATAGATAACATGGTGTTTGCAACATTCTTAGGAATGTGTTCATACTTAGCTGTATCTAAAAAAGTATCAACAGCAGTAGGTCTTGGAGTAGCCGTTATATTTGTAATGGCCATTACAGTTCCTTTAAACTGGTTATTAGACACGTACATATTAAAAGATGGAGCTTTAGCTTGGTTAGGCCCTGAATATGCAGTATATGATTTAAGCTTCTTATCATTTATTATGTTTATTGCTACCATTGCAACAATGGTGCAATTAGTAGAAATTATAGTGGAGAAATTTTCTCCATCATTATACAATTCATTAGGTATATTTTTACCATTAATAGCAGTAAACTGTGCAATTTTAGGGGGTTCATTATTTATGCAATCTCGTGAAATTCAAACACTAGGCTTAGCTTTTAATTATGGTGTTAGTTCAGGTATTGGGTGGTTTTTAGCAATTATAGCAATTGCAGCTATTCGTGAAAAAATTAGATATTCAAATGTACCACCTCCATTAAGAGGGTTAGGAATTACATTTATTATTACGGGTCTAATGGCCATTGGTTTTATGAGCTTTGGAGGAATGTTAACAGGCGGTGAAGAAGAAGAAGCTAAAGAAACGGAAACTGTAAAAGTTGAAGTAGTAAAAGAAGCTATTGATGTAGCTAATAACGAAAAAGAAACAAAAGAATAATGATGATATTAGCAGCAAATACCCTAGGTACAATTGTAGCAACAGTAGTAGCATTTTTAGTTTTAACACTATTATTAGTTGCAGTATTATTATATGTAAAGCAAAAATTATTACCTTCAGGTCCCGTTAAAATTAAAATTAATGGAGAAAAAGAAATTGAAGTAGCTTCTGGAAGTAATTTATTAACGACTTTGAGTAACGAGAAAATATTTTTACCATCAGCTTGTGGTGGAGGAGGAACTTGTATTCAGTGTGAATGTCACGTACACTCTGGTGGAGGTGAAGCATTACCTACTGAAACACCTCATTTTACGCGTAAACAATTACAATCTGGGCTTCGTTTATCTTGTCAGGTTAAAGTAAAACAAGATATGGATATTTCAATTCCAGAAGAAGTATTTGGAATTAAAAAATGGGAAGCAACTGTTGTTAGAAATTATAATGTAGCATCTTTTATTAAGGAGTTTGTAGTTGAAATACCAGAAGATATGGGTTATAAAGCAGGTGGGTATATTCAAATTGAAATACCAGCTTGTGAAATTGATTTCAAAAATATGGATATTACAGCGCATCCTGACGAACATGAAACTCCTGATAAATTCCAAATGGAATGGGATAAGTTTGGTTTATGGGATCTTAAAATGTCTAATAAAGAACAAGTTGAACGTGCATACTCTATGGCTTCTTACCCTGCTGAAGGAAGAGAAATTATGTTGAATGTTCGTATTGCAACACCACCTTGGGATAGAGCTAAAAATGGATGGATGAGTGTAAACCCAGGGATTGCATCATCATATATTTTCTCTCGTAAACCAGGTGATAAAGTTACTATATCAGGTCCTTACGGTGAATTCTTTATCAATGAATCTGATGCTGAAATGTTATACGTTGGTGGTGGTGCTGGTATGGCACCAATGCGTTCACATTTATATCATTTGTTCAATACCTTAAAAACAGGAAGAACAGTTACTTATTGGTATGGTGGGCGTTCTAAACGTGAATTGTTCTATGCTGAACATTTCTATAAGTTAGAAAAAGAATTTCCAAACTTTAGATTTTACTTAGTATTATCTGAGCCAATGCCTGAAGATAATTGGGTAAATAAAAAAGATTTTAAAGATAAAGAAGGAGATGGATTTACAGGGTTTGTACACCAAGCAGTAATTGATGAGTACTTATCTAAACATGAAGCTCCGGAAGATCTAGAATTATATTTCTGTGGACCACCATTAATGAACAAAGCTGTTCAAAAGATGGGAGAAGATTTTGGTATGGCAGATGAAAATATTCGATTTGATGACTTTGGAGGATAATCAAAAGTTATCAATAAATTAATTATAAAAAATCCGATATCTTTGTGTCGGATTTTTTTATGAATTAAATGTAAATGAGTAAACCACTTTCACAACAAGAATTACATAATTTAGCAATGAATATTGTTGGAAAAGATTTAGAGGCTAAAGGATATGAATTTATAGCTGTAAATAGCCAATTAAAGCGTAATCCACAATTTGTTTGTGTAGATAAAGAAAATACCCGCTACTTTGTAATTGTTAAAGTAGCTGAAGTCTCAGATTATCCAATCCCATACGACATTGTTTGGATGGAAACATTTAAAAACCATGCCAGAAAACAACAAGCCAAAGTTTTATTTGCAGGTGTTGGTATTGGAAATATTAATGATAAAAGTTCACCACCTAATATAAATGAAGAGTACTTATTACAGTATGAAGGACTACAATTGTTAGCTATTGAATTAAACTAAAAAAACACGCTTATTGCGTGTTTTTTTAGTTTAAAATAGAAATTACTTATTCTATTTTATTTTCTAACAATTCAAAGAATTGGTCAAGTTTAGGCATTAAAACAATACGAGTTCTTCTGTTTCTAGCCCTTCCTTCAACAGTGTCATTACTTCCTAAAGGCATATATTCACTTCTACCAGCAGCAACTAAACGGCTAGGTTCAATACTAAAATCGTTTTGTAAAACTCTAATAACAGCTGTAGAACGTTTCACACTTAAATCCCAATTATCTTTTATACTTGAGTTGCTAATTACTTTCTTATTATCTGTATATCCTTCAACCATTACTTCTAATTCTGGCTGAGCATTAATAACTTCAGCAACTTTACCTAATACAGCTTTTGCATTACTTGAAATAGTTGCGCTTCCGCTTTTAAACAATAACTTATCTGCAATAGAAATATAAACTACTGTTTTTTCAACATCTACTTGAATATCATCATCATGGAAACCATCTTTTAACACTTTTTTCAATTTAAACCCTATAGCAATATTTATAGAATCCTTACGAGTAATTGCTTTTCGAATGTAAGTAATATATTCATCCTTTTTACCCATTTGAGCTAAGGTTTCTTTAATGTTATCTGAAGCAGATTTAGATAAAACAGTTAAGTTATCAACATATTCTAATGTTTTTTCTTTATCCTTTTTTAAGTAATCAACTTGTTGTTCAAGAGAAGATATTTTCCCTTCATTTTCAATTCTACACTTCATTAAGCCTGCCTTAGTATCAACTAATTCTTGACTTTTTTTGTTGTAATTTCCTTCTAGTTCAGTGTATTTTTTTTGTGACACACAAGAACTTAACATCACAGAAGTTGTAATAACTAATACAAATAATTTTTTCATAATTTAAAATACTTTAGTAAAAAACAAAGTTAGAAAAAAGAAGTTTAGAATTTACAGTTTGAAAATAAATTATGAAGATTTTAAGATATATTAAAATTGTATATTTGTTGGAGTTAATTTTTTAGAAAATAGTATCGTGAAAAACCTACTGTTTGTAGTATTTGTACTTGCTTTTATTTCTTGCGAAAAAAAGAATGATAATTTTAAAATAATTAAAGGCAATGCAATTGGGACCACATTTTCAATTAAGTATGTGTCAGAAAGTAATTTAAACTTTCAAACTAAAATTGATAGCTTGGTAAAAGCGGTTAATAAATCGGTTTCAACATATATTCCTTCGTCAGACATTTCAAAAATTAATAAAGGAGATACTACAGTTGTAGTTGATCATTTTTTTGAAGAGGTTTTCTTTAAATCGGAAAAAATTTATATAAATACGAATGGTGATTTTGATCCTACAGTTGGAATTTTAGTCAACGCCTGGGGTTTTGGCCCTGAAAAATCTACTAAAAATTTAGATTCGGCAAAAATAAAAGAACTTTTAACCTATGTTGGTTTTAATAAAGTAAGCATTAAAAATAAAAAAGTAATTAAATTATATTCTGAAATTTATTTTGATTTTAATGCCATAGCAAAAGGATATTTGGTTGATATTGTTGGGCGTATTTTTGAACAAGAGGGGATTCATAATTACATGGTAGAAATAGGAGGTGAAATTAGGGCTAGAGGTGTAAATCAGTATGGTAATTTTTGGAGAATTGCTATAGAGAACCCAAACGAAGATGGTACGCGTTCTTTTGCAACAACTATACAATTACGTAATGAATCTATGGCTACTTCAGGGAATTACCGAAAATATAGAACTACAGATGATGGTACAAAATATGTACACACTATAAATACTAAAACGGGTTTTGCTACAGAGAGTAATTTGCTGAGTGCTTCAGTTATTTGTAAAACAGACTGTGCAGATGTTGATGGCTATGCAACGGCATTTATGGCTATGGGTTTAGAAAAATCTCAAGAGTTTTTAAAAGAAAATACTGAGCTAAAAGCATTTTTAATTTATGCTAATGATAAAGGGGAAATGCAACTATATAAGTCAGCGAATTTTGATGATTAAATTATTTAAAGCAAACAGGTAAAATTTCGCCATTTGTTAAACAATATTTTTTCACTAAATCTTCGGCTAATTTTTCTGAATAATTTACTTCTTCAACTTTAAATCCAACATTTCGTAGTCTATCAAAATAGTCTCTTCCATAAATACGAACGTGGTCATATTGTCCAAAATGTTTCGTGCGTTCTTCAGAAGAAGTTATTAAAAAATCTTCATAAGTTTTTGCTCTTTCCAGTTCTTGAGGAATTTGAAAAATACCCATTCCACCGGGTTTTAAAACTCTAAATAGCTCATGCATTGCCTTATTATCGTCTTCAATATGCTCTAATACGTGATTTGCAAACACCATATCAAATGAGTTATCTTGAAAAGGTAAGTCACAAATATCAGCTTTCACATCAGCAATTGGTGAAAATAAATCTGCTGTGGTATATGTTAAGTTTGGTAGTTTTTTAAAGCGTTTTAAAAAACATTGTTCAGGAGCAATGTGCAATACTTTATTAGGCTCTGTAAAAAAATCAGTATCATTTTTTAAATACAACCAAAGTAACCTGTGGCGTTCTAACGAAAGTGTACTTGGAGATAAAGCATTTGGTCTTTGTGCACCATACCCATATGGTAAAAAACTCCTAAAACTTTTATTGTCAATAGGGTCTGTAAATTTAGTCCCCTTTAAAAATAAGGCTAATAAAGGTCTAACCAAATAACTAACTTTAATTAAAATAGGTCTTGGAATAGTGTTTAGTATGAATTTAAATAACCTTTTCAAAAGCTCTATTATGAATTAAATTTATAATCTTTCCTTACAGGATAAAAAGTATCTGTTAATTTACAAGCTGTTAAAGCTAAACTCATCTTCTTCATTACTTTCTATACCTAATGCTTCATAAACATATTTAAATGTTGAAAGTAATTCTGGTTTTCCGTTTACAATGGCAACATCGTGTTCAAAATGCGCACTTGGTTTACCATCTTTAGTTAAGATAGTCCATCCATCATTTAACTGGTTAATTTGATGTGTTCCCATATTAACCATAGGTTCAATAGCAACTACCATTCCTTCAACAAATTTTTTACCTCTTCCTCTTCTGCCGTAATTTGGCATTTCAGGGTCTTCATGCATTTCTCTTCCTAAACCATGACCCACTAATTCTCGCACAATTCCGTAGCCATGTTTTTCGCAATGATTTTGAATTGCAAAACCTACATCTCCAACTCTTTTTCCTACTCTAAGTTCACGGATACCAGCATACAAACTTTCTTTGGTGATTTGCAATAATTTTTTGGTTTCTTTTGCTACATTTCCAACTTCAAAAGTATAAGCATGGTCACCGTAAAAGCCATTTTTTAACGCACCACAATCAATAGAAATAATATCCCCATCTTCCATAGGTTTGTCATTAGGAATTCCATGTACAATTTGAGCGTTGGGACTCATACACAATGTATTTGGAAAATCATATAATCCTAAAAACCCAGGAATAGCTCCCTGTTCTCTAATGAAATCTTCAGCTAATTTATCTAAATATAATGTGCTTACACCCGGTTTTACTTCCTTGGCAAGTATTCCTAAAGTTTTAGATACTATTAAAGCACTTTCGCGCATTAATTCAATTTCTTCACTAGTTTTTATTACAATCATTTCAACATAAAATTTGTTGTGCAAAGGTACTTTAAAAAAAACAATTTCAAAGTTTTGTAGGAGTTGTAAATATAAAAACAGAGTGCTTTCCAAAAAGTGACTTTTGGCAGGTTTTTTACTCAAAATCATTCGTAAATTTGCAACATAATTTAAAATTATAGATTATGTATAAAGCAGTAACAGCAGAAGAGGCTGTAAAAATTATAAAATCAAACGATAGAGTATATATTCAAGCAGCCGCATCTGTACCTCAAGAGTTAATCAATGCGATGACTAACAGATATGAGGAATTAAGAAACGTAGAAGTTTGTCACCTGCATTTAGAAGGAGAAACACCATATGCAGATCCAAAATATAAAGATAGTTTTCATGTAAATTCATTGTTTATAGGTCATAATGTTCGTCATACTTTAAAAGCAGGAAACGGATCATATACTCCCGTTTTTTTAAGTGAAGTTCCGTTATTGTTTAAGCGAAATATATTACCACTTGACGTTGCGCTTATTCAAGTTTCACCTCCAGATAGACATGGATATTGCTCCTTAGGAGTATCTGTTGAAGCTATATTAGCCGCAATTGATAATGCTAAACACGTTATTGCGTTAATAAATCACCAAATGCCTCGTGTACATGGTGAAGGAATTATTCATATTTCTGAATTAAATACTTTTGTTGAAGTTGACAGACCAGTACCTGAATTTATT
>Ga0190303_1001042_pt1 | contig 11292 bp, 5 predicted proteins | sample 48700701_MG_FD_161672 | JGI IMG/M metagenome (GOLD analysis project Ga0190303, IMG submission 161672) | Hydrothermal vent sediment bacterial communities from Southern Trench, Guaymas Basin, Mexico - 4870-07-0-1_MG | ecosystem: Environmental > Aquatic > Marine > Hydrothermal vents > Sediment ...
GAATCGATCCGGATAGCCAGTCAGTTGATTGTGATCAGGATGTGATCAAGGGCGTGACACTGTTTTCGATAAGAAACATCGCACAGGATCTTGATCAGACAAAACAGCGTTTTATCGATCGGCTGTATGATGCGGCGATCAAAAATACCGGTGACACCCGTGCAAAGTTCGAGACGTTGAACGATGCAGGATATGATCTCAAATCATATATCTCCGAACTCGAGTCACTGGTGCCGCCAGAGAATGATCTCGAAGAGATCGTCTCTTACCTGGATCGTCTGAAGACCATCGCTGAAGATGCGCTCAGAGGATGCGTGGATAATGCAAAGAAGCTCGCAGCATATCAGACCGGCGATATATCAGCTGCGCAGGTGGAAGATGCACTGGAGAAGCAGGATTATGAGGGCGTGGTATCCACGCTTGAACAGGACATCGCCGCACTCAAGACCGCAACAAAAGAGGAATTTCAGACGTACCGGAATTCATTGCTCAGTGCGCTCGATATCGCAATCGATGCGATCGATGATAAAAAATTCCGAGAATTTAAGGAGGAGGTACTTGGCGCATCAAGTCCTGAGAAGCTCGTGCGACTGGGTGAGATCGGAGACGCGTTCATAGAACACTGCCAGAAGATCGTTGGTCAGATGCATGCCGAACTATCGAGCACAGAAGATCGCATAAAAGAGTTCGTGCCGCCTGATTACTTCTGGAAGGAGAGCGGGCTTGCAGAGAAGGAATATGTGCTGGATAACGAGGATGTCGAGGATGCTGCCAGATCGTTCGCATCCATGTTAAGCGAACTCGTGCCTGCCCTTGATACGGATCGAAGATCATACAAGATACTCAATAGTTATCACAGGACGATCGAACGCCAGATCCGGAAGCAGTTGATCGCTCATGGCGTGGTCTCTGGGGACGATCTGAAGGTTACGCATCCTGCCGATTTCCTGCATCTGTACGACTACTACCATCCGGATGCAACATACAGCGAGAGCGACCAGATACTGCGACTCGCAGAGGGCGCAAAGATTGCCGAGAATCCGTTGACGATAAATATCACAGATGCGGATGGAAACGGAATCGAAGGCGCAGAGATAACCCTGATGCACGAGACCGGTATCGGCGTTACCCTGAAGTATATCACAGATGAGGATGGCTCTGTTACGATCGAGAATCCTGGCGAAGGAAGGTACCGTCTGGTTGTTACTGCCGCGCAGTACCGGAAGCACGAGAGCACAACCGTGCTTCCTGCGGATAACATCGATATCACACTCGAAAAAATGGGCATCAGGGATTATCTCTGCCGTGAAAAGGCACAATCGATCAGGGATAATCTCGATAAGTATGCATCGGATGTTCTGAAGGAACTGAACAGGAGCGGGGTCGTGTCGTCAGCGTTCGAGATGTACATCAACAAGGAGTATCGCGCATGTCTTCTGTATATACTTGCAGAGGAGTATCCGAATCTGCGGTTTGTCTCGTCTGATTCCGGATATCTCGTGTACGATGAAGAGAAGATGGTATCAAGATTGATCGAGAGAGTAAAAACGATGGAAAAGGATGAGTATGCCATCTCTGATCTTGATATCCCGCTTCCGGATGAAGAGATTCTCCATCTGGCAGAGATGGCTGAAAAAGAGGGTATCCACATCAATATAACATGACACAACTTGACAGCGCACGCAGAGGCGAGATCACCGATGAGATCCGGGATGCGGCAGAGAGAGAGGGAATCGATGCAGAAAAATTGCGGCGCCTCGTTGCATCAGGGCATGTGGTGATCCCGAGAAACATCTCTTCGAGGGCTCTGCCCACACCAATCGGGGAGCGTGTATGCACCAAAATCAATGCCAATCTCGGAACATCTGCCGATTATGCCGAGATCGACGAGGAGATCGAGAAGGCGCATGTTGCGGTTCGATATGGAGCAGACACCGTGATGGACCTCTCGACAGGCGGCGATCTCGCCGATGTACTGAAGAGGATTCTTGCAGCGGTTTCGGTCCCTGTGGGAACGGTTCCGATCTATCATGCGGTATGTAGAGAGACCACACTGCCAGATACGTGCGCTGATGATCTATTCAATGCGGTTCGCAATCATGCAGAGAGCGGTGTGGATTTCATGACGATCCATGCAGGCGTTAACAGAGAGACGTTTGAGCACCTCACAGGAGCAGACCGGATACTGGATGTTGTGAGCCGCGGAGGGTCGCTCACCATCGCATGGATGCTGCAGCACGAGGCAGAGAATCCGTTCTATTCCGAGTTTGATTACCTGCTCGAGATCGCCCGTGAATATGACATCACACTCAGTCTCGGTGATGGGATGCGCCCGGGATGCATCGCTGACGCAAACGATCCCGCGATGTTCGCTGAGATCATCGCGCTCGGCAGACTGGTCAAGCGGGCAAGAGCAGCCGGTGTTCAGTGCATGGTTGAGGGACCTGGTCATGTTCCGGTGGATGGCATCGAGTATGGCGTGCGTGCTATGAAACATCTCTGTGATAACGCTCCCTTGTACCTGTTAGGTCCGATCACAACCGACCTTGCACCTGGTTACGATCACATCACCGGTGCGATCGGCGGCGCAATCGCTGGCATGTATGGCGCTGATTTTCTCTGCATGCTCACGCCGGCTGAGCATCTTGCGCTCCCAACCGTCGATGATATCAGAGAGGGAACGATCGTGACCAGAATCGCGGCTCATACCATCGATCTCGTGAAACCTGGCGTGCGGGAGCGTGCGTTCTCGATGGATCGGAGGATGGCGCTCGCACGCAAAGACCTCGACTGGAATGCACAGTTCGAATGTGCCATCGATGGCGAGCGAGCAAAATCGATACATGAGACGCGGATCAGTGGCGGCGATGCATGTTCGATGTGCGGAGAACTGTGTGCGATCAGGGTGATGAAAGAGGCGCTCGGGAAGAGGGGCTGAGTGATGGTCGAGTTTTTCGGATACCATGGTTGATCGTGAGATCTAATGGGATGTTTTTGCATGGGCATTCGTTATTTTTGAGATCCTTAGCTACGGTGGTGCAATCGCAGGTATGGTCAGGAGCAGGTCTGGTTGGATGTAATCCATCCATTGCATCTCGCATTTGCGGTAACGTTAAGTCTGAATAGCGGAATATTTGTTTATATCTGATCGATCAGCAAGACACGGAAGAACCAGAACAATGAAAGAAAGGAACCTCTGGATGGGACTTGCAATAGCATCGCTTGCACTATTCATGATTCCGTATACGGTCTCCATGTTTGCAGGACAGCACACCTTCTATAATGTATGCGACATGGAATCGAAGTGCTCAAAGTGTCATGAGGATGTCTGGAACCAACTGGATGGATCTCAGACGGTGGAAGCACATAAGAATGCGGCGAACAATAACAATTATACGACATATATGGGTGTTGGGGGAATCGAGTATGACAAAACCGCTCATGAGAATTACAACAGCATTTACAGCTATTATCCGGTGATATACACGATGGATTTTGTTGACGATACCATCGGCGATAATCAAACATACGATAACGGCGATGTCGCATATTTCTGGAACAGCAGCAGATGGGAAAAAACAATATGGAATGGTTCTTCCTTCATCTCCACAGGCGAATTCAAACTGATCAGACTCGACACCAATAATGACGGTTCCATCGATACCAATGAACTGTGCAGTTTCTGCCACAATACCACGCTCTTTGGACTGTCAGGCACCCACACCAGGCGAACGGTGCGAGTCTGCGATAATGACCGCTGTCATGGAAATCAGAATCATACCTACAATGATCCTGATCTCTTTGGAGAGGATTCGGGCGCTGCTCATGTTGGAGTGAACCTCAGCAGGTCTGTTCATGCCGCATTCTATCTCAGCGCATCCAACGAATCATCGCCTCATGTTGCAGGAGAGCCGTTTGGACATGGAGCAGGTAACGTGCACGGTTCGTACATATCAAAGGGATACTGGTCATGCATGGGCTGCCATTCCGGGGCAGGGGCGAACATTACCTTCGGGCAGGCAGAACATTATGGACATGGAGATGAGAGTGCGCCAACGAGGTATCGATAACAGGGGGGTTTGTGATTAAAGGTCTGATGCTGGTATTGATATTACTGACAACATGCGGATATGCAGGCGCAGCCCTGCCTGCAGTGAGCCATTCTGGCGATTACACAGTGGTTTTGACATACGGGCAGACTCCGTACCAGCTCGGATACCGCACAAATACATCAACTGGATGGGACTGGTGGGATGGCAGCGGGGAGGACAGGCAGAGGAATCTCATACTGGTGAATGTATTCAATAAGACTACCAGAGATGGTAAGCCTTCGCTAAAAAAGGTCAGCGGGCTATCGATCAATGTCACCATCACATATCCCACCTACAACTACACAACAGGTTTCTCAACAAACCGTACCACTGCAATCGCTCTTGAAGAGGATGAGGAGCGTCATTGCTATTATGGGGTGTTCTATTATCCGAATGATGCATACACAGGCGTATATTACATCGATTTTAGAAATATGATCGATTCAATCGATATATCCTTCGACACCAACTTCGCAACAACGCTCTGGGGCTGCCAGGCAAGGGGATGCCATGACGCACGGAGCACACAGACGAATCCATCCGAACGATTCCCAACTACCACGGTACATCCAAACAGAATCGTATCAGGATCGCTTGCGAGTGACTGCCAGAGTATGTGCCACGGTCCTTATGCTTCCCAGTTCCTCACAGCAACCCCGATACATCTGCATGAAATAAAATTTGGTCATGAAGGAGGGTTTATCTGCGGCAATGAAGGTGCGGTAACGATATTTGAAGCCGATGACGAACGCGGAAGAGTCATCCTGACGATGGACACATCCAAACCAGGGTACCCAGGATCGGATCTGGTCAGACCAAGAGTTCAGACACCGCTCGCCGATCCATCCCACGTATTCATCGCAAACTGCACCGACTGCCATACGAACTTCATCCATGATGGAGAGGGGAGTGCGAGATACAATATCGCAAAACCCAGGTACCTCAATGGAACCAACGTCATCAGCACCGGCGTCCATTCCCGCGTGAAGTGCGAACTCTGCCATGGAAACTTGAGTTACCCATCGATCCCTTCTGATCAATATTCATTGACCGGCACGCTCGGTGGTTATGCTCCGATGTTTACATCCTATCAGCGATCAGAAGATTCTTTCATCATCAATGTGAGCGGTGGCGACATCAATGTAACAGTAGTCGGGGACGATCCTGCATACAATCTGACGCTCTCTCTGATCGGTCCAATCGATGGCACCACCATTCAGGATCTGAACACAAGCGACAACTGGCACGGCACCTACTATGTTCCAAGCGTGAACGGACGCGCATCATTTACCACTGGATCAAGGATATACCGCCCACAGAATGCCACACGCGCAAAATATACCGTACTCGAAGATGCTCCGCAGGAGGGGACATGGATAGCAAGGATATTCGGCTGGTCTCCGGGGATGGTGAATTACACCATCACATCAAACCATCCGATCGCACACAAGCCGATCATCCATATTCCGTGGAACTGCAGCGAGTGTCATAACCCGAATCCACCTCCGGATTGCGAGAATGCATCCACAGAGCTGCCGATACCGAACTGGGATGAGCATGGAATCGCTTATGCGCATGCCGATGTGCCATGCAGATCATGCCACAATTCGCTGCATGAGATATCGATTCTGAATTGCGTTGAATGTCACAGGGGGTTGTCAGGCGGACACAGGGAGATAACAGAGATGAAAAAATGCCTCGTGTGCCATTTTGAGCCTCATTATAACCCGGTGAGAATGGGAGATCCGATCACCGTGAAACGGATCGATCGCAGTTTCAACATCTCGGCAGGAGAGATACGCGGATTCAAGGATATCATTCCAGAACATACAGCATGGGTCACCTTCAATTTGACATGGGGTGGCGACAGACTTGCACTGGTGATCGTCCGTCCGGATGCGATCTCCTCAACCGGTGTAACCATATCCGGGTATGGTGCCAGATACAACAGGAGTGAATGGAATCTCAATCTAACCGATGAGATGAAGAACATAAGATTCAATAAAGAAATGGCTCTCTACGATGGCAACACCAGTCACAGGTTCATACGGGTGGACAATCCGGAACCTGGTAAATGGTACGGTTATGTCATCGAGGTCAATCCGAGCTCAAAAGCAAAGCTTTCAATAGAATATGGCATCAATTCTATTGCCGGGTGCATCGGCTGCCACGATTTTCCAGGTTTTGAGAAAGGTATCCATGCAGGGATGAACGGTGCAGAGAGCGACCTCAACAGATCGTGCTGGGCATGTCACGGAGATGGTGATATGCCGTCCAGTCATCCGGGGGATGTGTATCTGTTCAGATGGGACGATGTTCCAGGAAACAGCAACGACAACAAGACCCTCTTAGACCATCTCAGGGATGATTACAATATCGGCTGGGCGGAAGGTGCGACAATCCGCAAATCCGGTGACAACAGAACCATCCGTGTCTTCGATGGTGAAAATTCAGCTGAAATAACGATCGATGAGAAGGAGGAAAAAGCGACCTTAAAAATCAGCGATGGTAGAGTCTACGATCTGGAAGTCAAAAAGAGGAACGGCAAGCTAAACGTATACAAGGATGCCGAAAAGAAGAACTGCAACAACAACGACTGTCACACCTTCGACCAATCAAAGTATAAAGAACCGATGATATACGAGCATTTCAAGGATGCTGACAGACTCGACAACCGGGGAAACATCACCACATCGAACATCAGCACCACGGTTGGATGTGAAGTATGTCATGTCAACAGCCTCGTCGACACCACAGATCCAACTCCAAGCAAGACATACAGGGTATCCCATTACGGCTCGACCCGTGACCTGATGGCATATTCGGATAATATCAGAACGAACTGCACCTACTGTCACGAGGATGAGGAGAACTCAGAGGACTGGGGGGATGCGATCGATCCAATGGATGAGGAGTCGCCGATGATCGATGAGGATGAGGAGGCGACCCTGCATGCAGGTGACCTGTGGGAACTCAGGAATGGATATATATTTAAGGTTGTATCTGTCGATCTGAATGGAAACAATGCACGCGTGCGACTGAGCAGGAACGGAGAACTGCTCAACCAGAGCGTTGTGAGTATGGACATCCCGTTTGAATACGAGAAGACGATCACAGTGGATGGCAGAACTTATGATCAGACCATCGTTTCGCTGAATCTGACAGGCGTCATGAGGAGTGTGGATGGTGTGGTTGCGACGTTCGAGGGAAGAACGATCAAACGAATTCATCAGGAGACCACGAATGCCGCATGTTATGCCTGCCATGCGGAAGGATATGCAAGAAACAGTCGATACAACATCACGGATCGGAGAGGGGATGTGACATATTATACAAAGGTGGTTGTCGATTTTGAATATGAAGGCAACCAGTCACAGACGCTTGCGTCCGGCGATGACTGGAATCTCGGAGATGGATTCGTTCTCGCAGCAACAGCGATCGATGCAGATGGGGATCTTGCCAGACTCGAACTGAGAAGGAACGGTACCACTGTTGAGGAATATGTGGTGCATACCGGTGATGTCTTCAAATACGAGGCTGATATCCCTCCATTTACCGATGTATGCATATTCAGAGCGAACGTGTCAGGGATATTCAGATCTTATGGCGATGATCTGATCGTGCTCAGGGATGTGCGGCTGATCTCGCCTGATCTCCAGAGTGTGGATGTTGAGGATGACGTCAAGGTGGATGATTACAACGTATCATGGATTGCGGTCGGCGAGGATTTCGGAGGGAAGGAGCCGGATACGTTCCATGTGCCGCCGCTCATCAATGGTAGGGGCATAGCGTTTGCTGACTGCGTCCACTGTCATGACATCAGCAGCGGTATGGATATAAAATGCGTCAATGCGATCGATTCGCAACTGGGGGCACACGCCCACCTCAACAGGTATGCGGAGAACGAGACCGTATTATCGGATTCGATCGATAAAGCCTGCTGGGCATGTCATGGAATCGGAACAGAGCCATTGGTTCATCCGGACAAGAAGCCAGAGGATTGTGCAGACTGTCATGTGCATGAAATACTCTTCGATGCAACCGATCTGAGCGATGTGCCGCACGGAAGGGTTAAGAACTGCACCAGCTGTCATGGAGGATCAGGGCGTGATCCGCATGTGATCACCATGTTTGGAGCGGTTCCGCATATCGGGGATATCAAGGTATCACCGCAGATATGCTATCCGGGAGAGGCTGTCCGGTTGAGTGCAATCGCTGCTTCCGGATGGAAACTGGAGGTGAGGAGAGCAGAGTACTTTATGGATTCCATGGGTGCTGACGGAACAGGAACGCCGATGGAACCGGTCGACGGTGCGTTCGACTGCAATACCGAGGAGATCGAAGCATCGATCGACACCTCGAAATTACCGGTCGGCAACCACACAATCTATGTGCATGCCATGGAATCGAAGGATACATGGGGTAGCGTGGCATCGGTCACACTGGAGGTAAAGCAAGGCAAGATGCCCGGTGCAATCAGGACTATTGCCCCCTTTATCTCGATGCACTGGTATGCAATCACCATAGCAGTATTTATACTACTGTACGCGGTCAAAAAATTCTTCGCATCGCATAAAGAATCATGATTGCAAGTATTGATGATGCGTAGCCAAATCCTGGCATCGCCATCTCTCTTATGGATTCTATCTTCTGCTGAACATCTCTTGCTTTCACATTGATACTTCTTCGAAGTGTCCTGTTCTGCTCCTCTTCAACAACAGATGCTGGCTTTATGGTCTTACCTGAATTGGGGGTCTGCTCGAGTGTTGTCGAATCTGAAACCCGTGTGGACGCCGCCACCACCGTAACAGGCATCGTCACATCGTAATTTCCGGTGTAGTTCACGATTTTTTCATCATATACCATCTCTTCGAATGTAACGAGAGGTTTTCCTAGGTGTACATCCGGTGAATCTATCCTTATTACATAACTGATCCGTTCGGTCTCATGCGATCTAATAAATGTGGTGAGATTCGTTTTTCCGCTTACATAACTGGCGTTCTCAGGTATCTGGTCGATCAGTGTGATGGATGCTGGCAGATCGCCTGTGTTTGTGATATCGATCGTGACGTTGATGGTTTCGCCGATCTCTGCATGCTCTCCTTCGATCGTCTTTACAACATCCATGAATGCCCCGTGCACATCAACTGTTGGACTATCGCTGTACGCCTCATACTGCTCGCCATACATGTTCCATGACGCGCGGACCTCCGGAAGCGTGAAACTGCCTGGTTTTCCTGCAATCAACTGATACCGGTAGTTAATCTCTCCTTTTGGGGGGATGTCAAATGTTCGGTTCAGACCGGAACCGGTTATATTGAACGGTTCAGGTACCTCATCGCGCAAGGCAATCGACCTGATGCCGTAATTCTGAATGTTTTGCACACTGATGCTCACATAAACGATCCCTCCACAGTAGACATCAGGAGTGGCAAACTTTCTTATAGTGAGCGGCGGTTTCAGCTCAATCGTTCTCGATTCTTCTTCGTAATACGGCGTTCCGTATTCGTCTCTTCCTGTCGCCTCGACACGAATCGTCCCATCTGCTGGCGGCATCGAGAACCTCAGTTTTACCGTTCGTGATCTCGAATTGTCAGGTCCGATCGTGCCGATGTGGCGAAGTTGATCTCCGTCGGTCAGATTCAATCCATCGAGGCTGATATTCAGGAGCACATTATAGATGGCTCCATCGCCATCGTTATCGATCGTGATCTCTGCGGTTATCTCATCACCATACAGATATTCGTCTTCATCGGTTGAGATATCGATTGCGATATCAGGCTCTTCTCGTTCCGCAACCCACGAGGTGATCTCCGCTGCAGGAGCCCATTCCCATCTGCCGATGGACTCCAGATCGTCCTTATCGGTTGCATCCTCGCATTTCAGTCTGATCTCGTCGTTGTCCCATACTTCACCTACCGTGAGCACGATCGTTGCAACCGCCTCGCCTGTCTCCTCCTCGTTATCTATGATTTCGAGCATGACCGATCCTTCCCCATCGAAATCGGTGAGCTTGATCGTGAATGAGCCAACAGAGAATTCCGGATCGTCCCAGTCGATTGTGTGGGTGTCTTCATCTGTCCATGTCACATCATCGCATGTTGCGATTGGTACTGCGGCAAGCAGGATCATCGTGCACAGAAAGATCGATCGTTTCTTCATCATTCAACTGACATCTGGTTTTCTGCGCATAAACGTTATTGCGGGTTGTACATCCCTCAACCGGTGCATGCTAACATTCTGTTATCTGATTGGTGATCACGGCAAATATCCGAAAAACTTAAGGATATGGACATTATTAATATATGAACATCTATACTGAAACCCGCGCAATCTGCAGGAAGATACGATGAGAAACAGATTGCTCTTCCTCTCGATAGCAGTCGTGGCAACTGGTTTATTCGTGCTGCCGCAAACGGTCTCGATGTTTGCAGGGCAGCATTCGTGGTATGATCCGAAGGACGACGGCATCCCCTGCGAGAAGTGTCACTTTCTTGAGGCTCAGGAGATGAGCGCGCTGGTGGGACCGCATACAGGTAAAAACACCGGACAGGAGAAAATGGGATGCACATTCTGTCACAGGGCTTTTGTTATTAGGAGTAGCGATCCGAACTTCACCAGTTACCTCAACAACTCCTCCAAGGTACATTCAGGTCAGACCCTCCCGTGCCTGTACTGCCACAGCGGAGATAAATCCGGTAGGGTGCCGACGCATAGCTCGGCATTCGACTGCTGGAGTTGTCACCAGGGTGATAGTAAACCACCTCATGAGGGTAAATATACGGATAGAGAGGACTGCCTGCGATGTCATGGGCATGAGGAGGGAGGGAATGTATATGTATATTACGTCCCACCAGCCAGGGGCTTCGGACTGACGCAAAATGCGACAGATAAGGCATATAATGGAAACAGGTCAGCCCATACAAAGTTTGTGCTGGACGCCAGAAATAACATGACAATGCTGGAGGATGCCAATGAGGCATGTCTCGGCTGCCACTCACGTACCGGCGTGAACATCACATGGACGCGCAATCAGTATGTCAGTTACAGGGTAACCTGCGACAAGAACGGGTGCAATGTGTCATGGAACGGCACAGACGACCTCGGGACGAATCGGACGGTGTTCAACAGTTCGTCGGGATGGAACTGGTGATTGCGTTCACTGGCAAGTGGTTTCGTGCGCGTAAGTAAGTGTTATCGA
>Ga0190303_1001045_pt1 | contig 11264 bp, 11 predicted proteins | sample 48700701_MG_FD_161672 | JGI IMG/M metagenome (GOLD analysis project Ga0190303, IMG submission 161672) | Hydrothermal vent sediment bacterial communities from Southern Trench, Guaymas Basin, Mexico - 4870-07-0-1_MG | ecosystem: Environmental > Aquatic > Marine > Hydrothermal vents > Sediment ...
CCTTATAGAGTCGATAATCAGTGGTATTGTGACCATAGGACCGAGGTTTGGTGGAGCTGTTAATGGTGCCGCAGAACATTTCACATGGGGTCTTGAGAACAATATGAGTCCCAGAGAATTTGTTGATGCCATGAAGGCAAAAAATGTCAGAATACAGGGTATAGGTCATAGAATTCACAGCGTTGAAAATCCAGATGCGAGAGTACAGATTATGATCGAATTTGCCAGAAAACATTTCCCGAAGACACCATTGCTTGATTACGCACTGGCTGTTGAGAAGGTGACAACAATGAAAAAGAGCTCATTGATCTTAAATGTTGATGGATGTATAGGGGTTCTCTGTGTGGATCTTCTGAAGAATTTAGGATACTCTGATAAGGAAATCAAAGAAATGATAAAGATGGGATTCTTCAATGCATTATTCATTCTTGGCCGTACCATCGGATTCATGGGACATTACTTTGATCAGAAGAGGCTGAAGACTCCTCTTTACAGGCACCCATGGGATGATATTCTATATGATGTACCTGAAAAACCGGATAAAGTAGAGAATGTGGAGAAGTGATAAAATGTATGAAAAGGAAATAGAAAGAGCGAAGGAGCATTTCGGAAAGATCCTTATGGAGCAGTTAGAAAGAGTTGAAAGAATGAAGAAAGATGAGGGATGGATCGATTATTCAAAACTGAAACCCATAATAATCGGCTTTGTTGGCGGAGATGGAATTGGACCTTACATTGCAAAGGAAGCCAAACGTGTTCTGGAGTTTCTGCTTAAAGATGAGATAGCTGAAGGAAAAATAGAGATGAGAACAATAGAGGGATTGACCATTGAAAACAGGGCAAAGGTCATGAAAGCCATCCCTGATGATGTACTCGAGGAGATAAAAAAGTGTCATGTTATCCTCAAAGGCCCAACTACCACACCAAAGAAGGGAGATCCATGGCCCAATATAGAGAGTGCCAATGTAGCAATGCGTCGTGAGTTAGATCTTTTTGCAAATGTCAGACCTGTAAAGGTTCCTGAAGAGGGAATAGACTGGATATTCTTCAGGGAAAATACAGAAGGAGCTTATATACTTGGAAGAAAAGGTATTGATGTAACAGAGGATCTTGCCATAGATTTCAAGGCAATAACAACACAGGGATCTGAACGTATAATACGAATGGCATTTGAGTATGCAAAAAAGAACAATATAAATAGAGTTACAGTTGTGACAAAGGCAAATGTTATTAAAAAAACAGATGGCAAGTTCCTCGAAGTTGCGGAAAAAGTTGCAAAAGAGTATCCTGAAGTGGAATGGGATGACTGGTTTATAGACATAATGACCGCAAAGCTCATAGACCCCACGAGAAGAACACAGTTCAGGGTCATAGTGGCACCCAATCTCTATGGTGATATAATAACAGATGAAGCGGCACAGTTTCAGGGAGGAGTTGGAACTGCGGGAAGTGCTAACATAGGAAAGAGATATGCAATGTTTGAGGCTATTCATGGATCAGCTCCAAGAATGGTAAAGGAAGGAAGAGCAAAGTATGCAGATCCCTCAAGCATAATGAGAGCTGCTGCCATGCTTCTGAATCACATAGGATACACTGATAAAGCTAAAAAACTTGAGATGGCACTTGATATATGCGGGCAGTACGAGAGAAAACTCAAAATTACAGGACACAGCGATGGGGTCACAAACACAGAGTTCGCTGATTATGTGATGGAAACTATAAAAGATCCAGATCTGGAGAAAAAGTGGAAGAGCTATCAATAAGTCTTCCAAAATCTTTTTATTTTTTATAAAATATTTTTTATATGTTGGTATGTTCTACAGCCGGGATCTCCTACGATCTCGATCTCACCCTTGAATGGATGGATAAACTTGATGCAGAATCCTTTGAGTTCATGATATACCCGGAATGTAACTGGGATCTGAACTCTGTTGCTCAAAAACTGAGAGATTACGATATAAAATCAGTTCATGGTAACAGAGACATAGGTACTCTTATTTTAAAAGATCAGAAAAAGGGAATTAGAGTCCTTGAGGACAATTTAGATTTTATGTTTGGATCTTGCATGGCTTTATTTCTCAAATGATTTCAGGATTCTCAATTATAATATTACAAATGTTCATGTCAGAGATTTCAAGGATGGCGATCCTAGAATTAAAATATTTAAAGGAAATGTAAAATTTGAAAGAATTTTTTAAAAAAATTAGGTGAGATACAGTATACTTTTGAAGCTATATACAGAAAATATTACAAAAAACCTGAAGAGGTCAACAAAGACCTAAAAAGAATTAGAGAAATCCTAAATAAAAAATAAAAGAATAATTTACTTCATCCTTGACTTTATTACCTCTCCCAATCTCTTTATTCCCTCTACTATCTCCTCATCCGAAGGATACGAGAAATTCAATCTCATCGTATTTTTTCCACCTGCAAATGCAGTTCCCACAACATATGCAACTTTATTTTTGATTGCATCCTTGAACATCTCTCTTGTATCAATGTACTCAGGAAGTGTCACCCATAAGAACAGTCCTCCCTCTGGTCTTGTCCATTTTACACCTTCAGGGAAGTATTCCTCCATCGCTTTTAACATTATGTCCCTTTTTCTTCTGTACATCTCCCTTATTTTCTTTATATTTTCCTTCCAGTAACCTCTCTTGCAGTACTCATATACCATCCTCTGAGAGAGAACGTTCGAACACAGATCCGTTGACTGTTTTGCGATGACCAGTTTTTTTATTATCTCAGAGGGACCACAGATCCATGCCACTCTGATTCCCGGTGAAAAAGTCTTTGAAAATGTTCCAAGATACAGAACATTTCCATCAGAATGTGCCAGAATGGGCTCTGGTGGCTCGCTACTGAATGCAAGTTCAGAGTATGGATTATCCTCTATTATTGGGACATCGTATTCTAAGGACATCTCAGCAATTCTCTTTCTCTTCTCAGATGACATGCATATTCCTGAAGGATTCTGGTACGTGGAAACAACATAGATAAACTTTGGTTTCTTCTCTGATCTCAGTCTTTCCTCAAGAAGATCCAGATCCATTCCATCGTCCTGAAGTGGTACTGCCTCAATCCTTGCAAGATATGCTCTGAAAGCACTTAATCCACCAAGGTACGAAGGAGATTCTGTAATAACAGTGTCATCTTTATCAATAAAGACTTTACTCACGAGATCTAATCCCTGCTGTGATCCTGCTGTTATAATGATATTCTCAGGAGATGAATCGTAGCCTTTTTCTGTCATGTACTCTGCCAGAAACTCTCTGAGCCTTGAATACCCCTCAGTTGTCCCATATTGAAGAGCTTTTTTTGCTTTCGTTTCCATAACATAATCTATACACTCTCTTACATGCTTTATGTCATAAGATTCTGGATTTGGTAATCCTCCGCCAAAAGAGATGATGTCTGGCTTCTGTGTCATTTTCAGCAGCTCTCGTATCTCAGAAGCTCTCAATCCTTTTGCTCTTTCTGAGTAGAACTTTTCCCAGTTCATCTAAACACCATCTTAACTCTGAAGATCCATATAAAAATCTTACGTTAATAGAGGAAATCAGGTACGGCAAAAGTTTTTAAAACACTGCTCTATAGGAGGTCTCATGGAAAGAAATGTGATCTATTTTGAAGAAAAGGGAAAGGAGAATACTGAAACAGCCATAAAGCTTGCGATTGAGAGAGCAGAGGAACTGGGGATAAAATCCTTTGTGATAGCTTCAACATATGGCTATACAGCTGAAACTTTTTTAAAACTTGCTCCAAAGGGATATAATGTTATTGTGGTGACACATCAGGCAGGTTTCAGAGAAAAGGGAAAAATAGAGATGAGTGAGGAGACAAAAAATAGATTGATAAGGGAAGGAATGAAGATAATCACAACAACACATGCTTTTTCTGGAATAGGGAGGTGTGTATCAAAGAGATCTGGAGGTGCTACACCCCCTGAGATCATTGCAGATACGTTAAGATTATTCTCTCAGGGCATGAAGGTATGTGTTGAGATAACGATCATTGCGGCAGATGCAGGTCTTATAGATATGAACAATGAGATCATCGCGATAGGGGGAACGGGGAGAGGTGCAGATACCGTTGCGGTGATAAAGCCCGCACACTCACTGGACTTTTTTGATCTCGATATAAAGGAGATCGTAACAATGCCAAGAGATAAGTGAGTGGACTGAAAGTTTATTAGAATATATTTCAAGTACATAAAAACCGAAAAATTTATAAAGGCTCGGTAAGATATAGTAGTGATACCATGAAAGAGATCGATGAGTTAAGGAAGGAACTTAGAAATGAGCTGAAAGAGGAGATGCAGAAACTCAGGGATGAGATTCTTCGAAAATACGAAAAACCAAAAGAGGTAGAGGAGTTAATTCCTGTAAAAAAAGAGGAAATTATCTTTGATGAGGAGTTCGCAGAGAATCTCTTAAAAGCTTTAGCCAATAAAGAAAGATTGAAGATACTGAAGGATCTCTACAGGAGTGCCAAATATTTTTCAGAGTTACAGGAAAGTACAGAACTGGATAACTCTCCTCTAAGATTCCATCTATCGAATCTGAAGGAGACTGGATTCATAGATCAGGAGAGGTACAGAGGAAAGTATCTCATAACGACACAGGGGAAGATCGCTGTGAGAGTGATAGACTTCCTCTGTTCAAAATGTGAGGTGGAAAAATGAAGATAAGAAAGAGTATTGAGGAACTGCAAAAAATGAAATTTAATGTTAGATGCCCAAAATGTGGAGAGAAAATAAGATTTAAAGAGGAAATAGATCTTGAAAAAGCCTTCAATAATCCAGAAACAATCCAGGACGAATTTGACTCCACTCTGTTTAGATGTAGCTGTGGAAACGAATTCTTCGGAGCTGAGACAAAAGAAAGTGAACTTATAGATGAACTTATAGAAATATTCAATGAACTAAAGGAAGAAGGAGAGATATCCTATGAAAATGGGGTTTTTTCTCTTGATATCAGAATTATGGAGGGATTAAAATATCTGAAAAAATTAAAAACAATAGGAGAAAAATACGATAGAGGTGATATTTTTGAGTAATATGAAACTGGCTGGAAAACTCTGTAAAAGAATCGCAGTTGTTTTCTTAGCTCTGTGGTTTATAGCGCAGGTGACAAATCTTCTTGGAGAATACGAATACCCAGAGTACTTTCTGGGATTCACATTCCTGTTTTACCTTCTGGGATCTCCGCTCGAAAACAGAAGATACAACGTCAGGAAGGTGGCATACGGAGTAGCGAAGGCAACATTCCTGATATGGCTGTTTATAGTGATAGGATATCACTTCAAATGGACGGGGCTTGAGTTCTGGAAGACCTACTCAGATTACTTCATAATAGCGTTCTTTGCTTCTATACTTGTAGGCTACAGTGCTGGAAAGCACAGAAGGGGATCGAGGACAGTTTTTTATGGAATAGGCTTTCTCGGGATCGCCTTCTGGATATTTGCAAAGATATTTGACATCTTTCCGGATTATCAGCCACTGATCTTCTTTGGAAGCATTGCTGCCGTGGGGATCGGCTACGTTGTCGGTGTCTTTGAGGAAGAAAGGAAGCTTAAATGGACCTATGATGTTGAGGATATTGAAAAGGTGGAAGAACCAAGGATTAAGGAAAAAGCCTATGTTTTAAACTCTGATCTTGAGGTGAAAAAAGGAAAGGGTAAGATAAACATAGAAGAGGGAAGCATATTTGTACCCATAGAAAACGGTAAGGAGATGGGTGGAGTATTCTTTGGACAGGGTTCTTACTCTGTGGATGCAGGTATTAAAAAGTATGTGAGTGTTTTCCAGGGGATAACAGTTCTGACAGGGAACAAATGGAAAGATATAAAGAAAAACATGAATCTGAGAGACGCAGAAGACAAAGATCTGGAAAACATCGGATTGAAAAAAGAGGAAGTCTTTGATCTTGCGAGGATCCAGATAGAAGAAGGAGAATGGAGAAAAATAAGAAAAAGATTTGAAAAAACAGTAACGAGTATAGATATGCCCTTTGTGAAGGTGAGAGAGACAGAAGGAGGAGATTACGTCAAAGTGGGACCCATAGAAGTGATCGATGTAGAAGGAAAAGAGCCGAAGGTTAAGATAGGTTCATTGAATTTAATGAGTGGCATAGAATGGGAAGATCAGACTCTATATGACATATCGGCGAGAATGAGAACAAAAAACAGGGAAATCCATCTGAAAATGAAAGGAGATAAGATAATCCTGAAAGAAGGTAAAAGGACAGTGATATCAAAACCTGATAAAGTTATAATAGAGGATGAGGATCTGAATCTGAAGATAACAGAGAATAGAAGAGTTCTGAAATCCAAGGACCTGAATATAATCGAAAGTGAAGAAAAAACCATCCTTAAAACTCCCGATATAAAAATCGTATTTAATGATGAGCTATCAATAAAAAAGAATGGAGAATCCTATGTTATAAAAAATCCAAGGATAAAACAGGAGATAAAGGAAAAACTGGATGATCTGATAAGAGATGTTCTTGATAAAAAAGAAATGAAAGAACTTGAAGCTCTTCTTGAAAAACTGAAAAAGGAGTCATAGCCCCTCTCTCTTTCTTTTTTTATTTTTTTTATATTTTTATAACCATATCGCTGCCTATGGGAATACTTAGATACTCAGACATGGGTCTGCATTTGACCTTGAAGAGATAATAGACGCCATTCCAGAGCTCAGGTAAACTCTCAAAATTTGCCTGACCCTTTGATATTATAACATCTGCAGCTTTCAACTCCTTTTCAAGTTTTTTATCTATTCTCAAAACACCTGTGTTATCTCCACAGTCCATGACATTTTCAAATCCCATTTTTTTGAGCTCTGATACAGTAATGTCATTGAACATCGGAGATCTCTTTCCCACAGCTATTACCTCTGCCTCAAAAAAATCTATGAATTTTTTATCAAAAACAGCTTCTCCTGCGTTATCAAAAAAGTAAACTATTTTTTCAGCCTTTTCTATCTCTTTAAAAAGTTTTTCACTTTCATTCACAGCGATCTCTGCCTTCATCATCTCTTCAAATGTTTCTTTATACTCTATGATCTTGTCTCCTCCATAATCTATGGAGTTTGCAGTGAGAGCTGCTCTTAAAGCCTTTTCGATTGAATCTATACTTAGTTTTTCGATCATCTTCTCTGCAAACTCTGTGGATCTTTCCTTGTATATCCTGTAAGGATCTGAATTTCCTGTGATCTCTTTGATGATCTTCTGTATCTGAGATCCGAAATATGAGGGAGTTTCCTTCAAGTTAAAAGATCCGAGAAACTTCATGCACTCTATTACAGCTTCTTCTCTGAGCTCTCTTTTTTCTGTGGCAAGCTCACATGTTCTTATTACCTGTTTTGTCAGACACTGACTACAGTAGTAATGGGATTTCATGGTACCACGTATATTGGTGTTGGTGTAAAACACAATATAAATATTATTACGCCCACAAGAGCCAGTATTTTATCCTTTCCTGTAAGCTCCGTGATCTCATCCATTGCCCCGGGATGTCCTCTCATTGATATTATATATCCAAGGAAACCCCAGAGAATCCATCCTGGCCATATGTCATATTTGAGAATACTCCCGAGGAGACCTATTCCCACAAGACTCAGTGCTATTGTTTTGGAAACTAACATGTGATACTTCTCTCCCAGAACTGATCTCGCTATATGTCCTCCATCCAGCTGTCCCATTGGAAGTAAGTTCAGAGCTGTAACAAAGATACCGATGATTCCTGTGACAACTATGGGATGCATGATTCTTGTATATCCCTCAGGGGTACTCAACAGCAGTCTTCCGAGTATTTCAAAGATCAGGGTAGTGCCGAATCCAACAGTATATGTTCCGGGATGAGAGGCAGCATACTCTGCCGCTTTCTCTCCATACTCTGCAGAGGGAACAACTGGAGAGATGATCATCCCTATGATGATCACGATCACCGAGGCAATAAATCCTACCACCGGCCCACTTATTCCCAGTCTTATAGCTGTTCTCCTGTCAGGGATAGGCGATTTTATGCTTATAACTGCTCCCATGGTCCCAATGAGAAAAAAAGGCATAGGTATGAAATATGGCCATGAAGCTTCTACTTTATTTTTTACTGCTGTTATTTTATGAGCCATCTCATGACTTCCAAGTATGAGAATAAGCGCCATAGTAAAGATCGCAGCTGTAAACCATGTATTCTCAAGATAGCCCATATCCTGTAAAGGCTTCGCCCAGGATAATCCTGCATAAAAAACACTCAGGATCGTTGCTGTTAAAAGGATCAGCGGCAGCGCAGTACTTGATCTTCCCTGTTTTTTTGCCCTGAAAAGATGAAGGTAAATTTTTCCTTCTTTTTTTCTTATAAAAGGATAGTATCCCATATTTTTAAATGTTTCTCTTATCACAGAAAAATCCGATATCATGCTTCCAATGAATAAAAACGAATTTGGCCTTATAACAAAATTTTCAAAATGAAAATGATTCTTTAAAGCATCAAAAAGCCAGTTATATCTGTCTTCATCTATCTCCTCTTCAAAAACATGATAATTGTGTCCACAAACAGGACATTTTTCCCGATGAAGATCATATTTTGATATCTCATAAAAGTCACAGTTTGGACATTCGTATCTTTTATACATCATCTTTAACTTTTCAATCTAATTTAAAAAAGTTTGGATTGTGGTGTCTTCGGGAAGCACATGTATTTCTTATTTGCCCACACTATGGATAAGTGAAAATGTATGAGAACCACCAACCGAAAGCTTTTTATATCACAACTAATCCACTTTTTATTACAAAGTTTTATGAGGTGATAATATGGCAACAAAAATGAGACAACCCATGCAGGTAACAGATGAAAATACTCAGAGATTTCTGGGGAGAGATGCCCAGAGAATGAATATTTTAGCTGGTAGAATAGTTGCTGAGACTATCAAAACAACTCTCGGTCCAAGAGGAATGGATAAGATGCTGGTGGATTCCTTAGGAGACGTTGTTATCACAAATGATGGAGCGACGATCCTTGATGAGATGGATATAGCACATCCAGCAGCAAAAATGATAGTCGAAGTCGCAAAGACACAGGATAATGAGGTAGGGGATGGTACAACAACAGCCGTCGTTCTCACAGGTGAACTTTTGAAAAATGCAGAAACTCTGCTGGATCAGAACGTCCATCCCACTATAATTGCTCATGGATACAAGGTGGCTGCGGAAGAGGCTGAAAAAATCCTTGAGAAGATGGCAACAAAGATAGATCCTGATGATGAGAAGATCCTGATGCAGGCTGCAGACACTGCAATGACAGGAAAAGGTGCCGAAAAAGCAAGAGACACACTGACAAATTTAGCTGTTAAAGCTGTGAAGCAGGTAGCTGTAAATGAGAATGGAAAATATTTTGTAAATACAGATGATATCAAGATTGAGAAAAAGGAAGGTGGAAGTGTGGAGGATTCCATACTTGTCCAGGGTATCATTATTGATAAGGAAAAGGTTCACCCCGGGATGCCGAGAAAGATAAAAGATGCCAAGATAGCATTACTGGATACAGCAATAGAGGTGCATAAGACAGAGACAGACGCTGAGATCAGAATTACTTCCCCAGATCAGATGCAGGCGTTTATAGAGCAGGAAGAAAAAGCTCTCAAAGAGATGGTGGAGAACATAGCCAAGACAGGAGCTAATGTTGTTTTCTGTCAGAAGGGAATAGACGATCTGGCACAGCACTACATGGCAAAGAAAGGAATCTTTGCGGTAAGAAGAGTCAAAAAATCAGATATGGAGAGACTCTCAAAGGCTACAGGTGCAAAGATAGTAACAAAAATAGAGGATCTCTCTCCGGAAGATCTCGGGAAGGCAGGTCTTGTGGAGGAGAAAAAAGTTGGTAAGGATAAAATGACATTCATCGAAGAATGCAAGAATCCAAAAGCTGTATCCATACTTCTGAGAGGAGGTACAGAGCACTTTGTGGACTCTGTTGAGAGAGCCTTAGAGGATGCAATCGGAGTGGTAGCCACAATAATAAAAGATGGTACAATAGTGGCTGGTGGAGGAGCTGCAGAGATAGAACTTTCAAAGAAACTCCAGGAGTTCGCTGATAAACTTGGTGGTAGAGAACAGTTAGCTATAAAAGCTTTCGCTGAGGCAATGGAGATAATTCCAAGGACACTTGCAGAAAACGCAGGGATTGATCCTATAGATGCGCTGGTCGAACTGAGATCGAAGCATGAAAGAGATGGTAAGAATATAGGCTTTGATGTCTTTGACAACAAAGCCAAGGACATGATGAAAGCAGGTATAGTGGAGCCACTGAGAATCAAGTCGCAGGCGGTGAAATCTTCATCTGAGGCTGCAATAATGATTCTGAGGATAGATGATATCATAGCTGCAAGTGAACTTGGAAAGAGTACAGGAGGACCCTCAGGCGGTCCTGAGAGCGGGCCTGGAGGGCCCGGAGGAGAATTTTAATAAAATATAATTTTTTTATTTTTTTTTGAAGGTGAAAAAATGGAAGAAAATTTAAAAAAAGGAACAACTACTGTTGTTCTTGTATGTGATAAAGGTGTGGTCTTGGCCACAGACAAAAGAGCTTCGGCAGGAGATTTAGTGGCTCATAAAAATGCCCAGAAGCTTTTTAAAATAACAGACTCTATTGGAGCCACATGTGCTGGTGTGGTGGGAGATATTCAGGGTATTATAGGTCTCCTTACCGCAGAGGCCAATCTGTATGAGATGAAAAATGGAAAAAAGATATCCACAAAGGCTTTAGCAAGGTTAACATCCAACATTCTTCAGGGTCAGAGAAATTATCCATTGATAGCATGGATAGTTCTGGGAGGATATGATTCAAATGGAGCGGAAGCGTACTCCATAGACCCTGTAGGGGGGGTCAATAAGGATACAATGATATCCACAGGATCAGGATCAACTGTAGCATATGGTATACTGGAGGATAGATTCAGAGAGAACATGACAATAGAGGAAGGTATAGAGCTCAGTATCAGGGCAATAAATGCAGCAATTCAGAGAGATCTTGCCACAGGTGATGGTATAGCTGTTGGTGTGGTGGATGAATCTGGATACAGGGAACTCTCAAAAGAAGAGATAGAAAATATACTGGCAAAGGTGAAAAACAAATGATGCCGAAAGGAATGGGATATGACAGAGCGATAACGGTATTCAGCCCTGATGGAAGTCTTTATCAGGTATCATATGCAAGTGAGGCTGTGAAGAAGGGAGCAACGGCCCTCGGTGTAAAATGTGATGAGG
>Ga0190303_1001051_pt1 | contig 11241 bp, 10 predicted proteins | sample 48700701_MG_FD_161672 | JGI IMG/M metagenome (GOLD analysis project Ga0190303, IMG submission 161672) | Hydrothermal vent sediment bacterial communities from Southern Trench, Guaymas Basin, Mexico - 4870-07-0-1_MG | ecosystem: Environmental > Aquatic > Marine > Hydrothermal vents > Sediment ...
CCATCTGGTAGACGCGGCAAAATTTCGGGCCCAGAACCTTGTGCATATCCTCGGCGGCGCCGAACTGTTCCAGCGCTGTGTGCAGATCGCGCGGAATGACTTCTTCGCCATCGCTTGCTTCGCCTTTTAGCGAGGTGTCGGGGCGTTCACCCTCAAGCAGGCCCAGATAGCCGCAAGCGAGCGAGGCCGCGATGCCGAGATAAGGGTTGCAATCCATCCCCGCCAAACGGTTTTCCACGCGGCGGCTGTTGGGGCCGGAAATAGGGATGCGGATACCGGCTGTGCGGTTATCACGCGCCCAGTCCAGATTGATCGGGGCGGCCTGATCTTTGACGTAGCGCCGGTAGCTGTTCACATAGGGAGCAAGCAGGGCGATGACCGAGGGCAAGTGGTTTTGTAGCCCCGCGATAAAGTGGAAAAACGCGTCCGTTTCGCCGCCTTGCGGGCCGGTAAAGATGTTTTGACCTGTTTCGGTGTCGATGATCGAGTGGTGGATGTGCATCGCCGAACCCGGTTCGCCCTCGATCGGTTTGGCCATGAAGGTGGCAAAACAATCATGACGTAAAGCAGCCTCGCGGATCAGGCGTTTGAAATAGAACACCTCGTCAGCCAGTTTGACCGGATCACCATGCTGCATGTTGATTTCGATCTGGCCAGCGCCGCCCTCTTGGGTGATGCCGTCGATCTCCAGCCCTTGGGCCTCGGCAAAATCATAGATGTCGTCGATCACGGGACCGTATTCATCGACCGCCGACATTGAATAGGCTTGGCGTCCTGCCGCGCGGCGCCCCGTGCGCCCGATCGGGGGTTCAATCGGCTTGGTCGGGTCGACATTGCGGGCCACCAGATAGAATTCCATTTCCGGCGCGATGATCGGGGTCCAGCCTTTTTCCTTATACAGGTCCACCACGCGCTTCAGTACATTGCGCGGCGACACCTCGATTGGTTTGCCTTCGCGGTCTGTCAGGTCGTGGATGATTTGCAGGGTCCAGTCGCCGGTCCACGGGGCGGCTGATGCGGTGGAAAAATCCGGCTTCAGGGTCATATCCGGTTCGGTATAGCCCTTTTCCTCGCTTTCAGCAGCATCAGCATAACCACCTGTGATCGTCTGGTAAAAGATCGAATTTGGTAGGTAGGATTGCTTGGTTTTGGCGAATTTGGTCGCTGGCATCGCCTTGCCACGGGCAATGCCGGGCAGGTCGGATACGATGCATTCGACCTCGTCCAGACGACGCCCTTCCAGATAGGTGCGTGCCGCTTGCGGCAGTTTATCGGTCCAGTCAGCCATTTTTCGCCTCGCGGGGTTGTTTAAAGAATGCAGCGATGTCGTCTGAAAACAGGGCTGCGTCATTCGGGATTTCAGTGTCGGCAATTGCGCGGTCCATCATTGCGTCGTCATAGACAGCCGGATCGCGGCGCAGGGTGATGTAGTCGGTAATGATCGGGTTGGAAAATTCGGGGTGTGGCTGGATGGTATAGATGCGGTCGCCGTAAACCAGCCCTGCATTTTTGCAAAAATCATTGCTGGCGATGACGCGGGCGTCGGCGGGCAATTCCATCACCTGATCCTGATGCCATGCGTTTAGTGCCACATCGCCGTGCCCCTCGAATGTGTAATGTTGGCGGCCCACAGCCCAGCCGTCCTTAAATTTCTCGACCTTGCCGCCAAGCGCCTGCGCAATCAGCTGGTGGCCGAAACAAACGCCGACAATCGGGACGGGTGCGGCGTAGGCATCGCGGATGAAATCCTCGAGCGGGGGAATGAACGCATGGTCCTCGTAGGCGCCGTGGGCAGAGCCCGAAACCAGCCAGCCGTCGGCGGCCGTAACGTCTGTGGGGAATTCCATATCGACCACGTTGTAGATATCAAAGGCAAAGCCGTGACCGGCCAGCAGGGTTTGAAACCACTCGGCATAATCACCGTGGGTTTTGGCGACCTGTTCCATTGCGTGGCCGCATATCAGTAGTCCGATTTTCATAAATCACCGTGTGTTGTTTGATCTATTGCTAGCGAAGCGGTCGCGTTGCGGCAAGGGTCAAACGCTTTCCAGATAAAGCGCGGTTTGTTTGGCGGCATTCAGTTTTTCGATCTTGTGCAGTTCCTGATGCTTGGTCAGCACCATGTTTCGGATCAACGCGTCTGGAAGGATACGCCGCATCATGTCGGAGGTTCCAAACAGATCAATCGCTGTGGCCCAGTCGGTGGGCAATTGTGGCAGATCCTGTTCATAGGCGTTGCCGGTGATCGGGGCGGGCGGCATATGGCCATCCTCGATCCCGACCAGTGCAGCGCCCAGCACCACGGCGAGCATCAGATAGGGGTTGATATCGCCACCAGCCACGCGGTGCTCGATCCGGCGTGCAGCGGGGGGACCACCGGGAATGCGGATGGCGGCGGTGCGGTTTTCATGGGCCCATGAAATGCCGGTCGGGGCATGAGCACCGGGCACCATACGGGTGTAGGAATTGGCGTGCGGGGCAAATATCAGCGTGCTGGCGGGCATCGCCTCAAGACAACCTGCAATGGCGTGGTGCAACTCAGGCGTGCCGTCTGCGCCGCCATCGTTGAAAATATTATTACCGTCCGCGTCCAGCACCGAGAAATGCACATGCATACCGTTGCCAGCATCGTCGGCAAAGGGTTTGGCCATAAACGTTGCGGCCATGCCGTGTTTGCGGGCCATGCCGCGCACTAGTGTTTTGAACAACCACGCGTCATCAGCGGCCTTGAGCGCGTCGCCGTGGTTCAGGTTTACTTCAAACTGCCCCGCACCGGATTCGGAAATGGCGGCCTGTGCGGGCAGGTCCATATCGGCGCTGGCAGCGTATAGATCGGTGAAAAACGCATCGAACGTATCCAGCGTGTCCAGCGACAGAACGTCAGCGGTATGCATCGGTTTGCCCGTCAGGGGGGAATGGGCTGGCTCAATGTCCTCGCCGCTATCATCGACCAGATAAAACTCTAACTCGGTCGCCGCCATCACCTGCCAGCCGCGCGCGGCGTATCGGTCCAACACAGCCGCGAGTGCATGGCGCGGATCACCGGCAAACGGGGTGCCATCATCATGGTGCAGGACCATCGGATGCAATTCACTGGGCGTTGCCAGCCACGGCATTGGCACAGGGCCGCGTCCTGTGGGGCGCAGGATACCGTCGGCATCACCCGATTCAAACACCAGCGGGCTGTCGGCGATATCTTCGCCCCAGATATCGACGTTCAGGGCGGAAAACGGCAGGCGCACAGCGCCCTTGGCCAGTTTTTTGGTATAGGAATACGGCACACGCTTGCCGCGCATCACGCCATTCAGATCAACAGCGGCAACGCGGATTGTGGCGGGGTTTTTGCTCATGATGGCACCTTAACGGATGATCTGCGGGCGGTAGCGAATTTTACGGCGTTGTTCTTGCGGCAAATGCCGGTTCAGGCGTTTGTTGACCAGCCCGTAGGCGGTGATCACCAGCATGGTCAGCACGATGAAATAGCCCGCAAGGATCGGGTATGGCACGAACGGGTTAAAGGTTTTGTCGGCGAAATAGCTGGCGTAATAGAGCGCGTCACCCTTTTGCCGCCATGCCGGAAAGCCGGAAAAGAACACCAGCGTGGTGGCGTGGAACATAAAGATCGCCTCATTCGTGTAGGCAGGCCATGCAAGACGCAGCATGGTGGGCCATATCACGCGGCGGAACCGTGACCAGCCAGACAATCCGTAAGCGTCGGCGGCATCAAGATCACCCTTGGGGATGGAGCGCAGTGCACCGTAGAAAATCTCGCCGGTGTAGGCGGTGGTGTTCAGGAACAGCACGAACAGCGCCCCCATCCATGCGCGGGTCAGCCAACGGGTTTCGATGGTGATTTCAACAAACCCGAGGTTCAGGTCCCAGCCCAGTTTTGGCAGCAGCACGAAGATTTCGTAGGCCAGAAAGAACTGGATAAACAAGGGCGAACCGCGAAACAGGAAGATGAACCACTGCGCCGGTTTGCGCAGCCACCATGCGTCGCTGTTTTTGGCCAGCGCCATGCCAGTGGCCATGAAAAAGCCGAACACCAGCGCCAGCACCCCAAAGTAGATATTCCAGATCAGGCCTGATCCGATCAGGGTGAATTGTTCGCACAGGGTGAAATCGGATTTGGGCAACAGGCGCTCGCCAATGCCGATGGACCGCAACCCGTAGTCCTGAATGGTTTGCAGACAACTCATGTGCTGCCCCCCAATGTCGCCTGACCTTTGGTTAAACGGTTCATCAGGCGGTCCAGCACCAGTTCGCTGACTTTGGTCAGGGCAAGGTAAAACACCAGCAATCCGAGAAAATAGTAGAGCCGCCAATCAGGGTGTGGATAGCTGAACACTTGCGTTTTCAACCCGCCCAATTCACGCGCCCAATAGACGATGTCGCGCACGCCCAGTAGGAACAACAGCGGGGTGGCCTTGATCAGGATCATCCACAGGTTTGACAGGCCCGGCACCGCGAACACCCACATTTGCGGCACCAGAATGCGCCAGAAGGTCTGGCGGCGCGACATGCCGTAGGCTTCGCCGGTTTCCAGTTGGCCGTGGGGCACAGCCCGCATCGCGCCGAACAGAACATTGGCGGCAAAGGCACCAAAGATGATCGAGAAGGTGATCACCGCCAGAAAAAATCCGTAGGATTCATGCACCCAAGCGGCGGACGATGACAGCGGTAGTTTGGCCTGCGCGCAGACCACGAAATCATTGCCTTGGCGGATCGGCGCGTCCCAGTCGGGGCATTTCACCTGATGGCGCAGGTATTCAAATCCCTGATCCAGCGCGATCACGAAGAACATGAAAAACGCAATGTCCGGCACACCGCGCACGATGGCGGTATAACCCTTGCCCAGCCAGCGCAGCGGCGCGATGTGCGAGCGCGCCGCGGTCGCGCCGCCAAAGCCGAACAACAGCGAAATCGGTGCTGTGATAATCAACAGCAACATCACCGTGCCAAAGGACGCATAAAAGCCCATATGCTTGCCTGTTGTCAGATAACAGGACAGCCAGTTGAACCCTTCGAGGGTTGCGGGATCTGTGCAATAGGAAAACATATGTGGGGGTGGGCAGGGCCAAATGTGGCCCCGCCCTTATCCTTTAGATCAGAATGTTGTGGCGTCTGCGCCAAACCATTTGATGATCATTGTGTTTAATGTGCCGTCTGCTTTCATTGTAGCAATGGCCGCATCCATTTTGCCCTTTAGTTCAGCATCGGATTCGCGAACACCCATGCCAACGCCGCCACCGATCATGATGTCGTCCCCGGCAAATACCAGCGCGCCGCCGGATTCAGCCAGAATAGGTGAAAGATAGGCTTTGTCGGCCAGAACCGCGTCGGCCTCGCCGTTTCTCACAGCTGCGATTGTTTCGTCAGGTGTAGCGAATTCAACCAGTGTGGCACCGTCCATCGAGGCAACATAGCTGGCCTGAATGGTGCCGGTTTGCGCCGCGATCACGCCGCCCATCAAGTTGGCATCAGCCGTAAGGGCCGCAAAACCGGATGGGTCAGCAGGAATGTATTCCTGGGTGAAATCAATCACTTCGTCGCGTTCGTCGGTGATCGACATGCCAGCGATGATGGTGTCGTAGTTGCCGGATACGAGGTTCGGGATAATGCTGTCCCACTCGTTTGTGACCCACTCACAGGTCAGCTCGGCACGTTTGCACAGCTCGTTGCCCAGCTCGATTTCAAAGCCGTCAACGTCGCCAGCGTCATTGATAAAATTATATGGAGGGTATGCGCCCTCGGTGCCCATGCGCACGGTGTCGGCCATTGCTATGCCAGCGGTCAGCGCCAGTGCGGCGGTTGTCAGGATAAGTTTTTTCATCAGGTATCTCCCTAGGATTTATATTGGTGGTCAAGTTGTAACCGCCAAAGCGGTTGGTTGTAAAATGATGTCTCAGCCGGACATTGTCGCGCTCAGGAATTGTTGCAAGCGTTTGGATTTTGGCTGTTTGAACAGGGTAGCGGGCGGGCCTTCTTCCTCGACCCGGCCTTCGTGCAGGAATATCACGTGATCCGACACATCTGCCGCCAGCCGCATATCATGGGTGACCAGCAACATGGTGCGCCCCTCGGCGGCCAGACTTTTGATCACTTTGACAACTTCCTGCTCCAGCTCTGGGTCCAGCGCCGATGTGGGTTCGTCAAACAACAGCGCTTGTGGCTCCATCGCCAGCGCCCGCGCGATGGCGGCGCGTTGTTGCTGGCCGCCGGACAACTGCGCCGGCCACGCGTCGCATTTGTCGCCAATGCCGACCTTGTCCAGATAGCCGCGCGCGCTGGCTTCGGCCTCGGCTTTGTCGCGGCCCAGCACGGTGACGGGGGCCTCCATCACATTTTGCAGGATCGACATATGTGACCACAGGTTAAACTGCTGGAACACCATCGACAGATTGGTGCGGATGCGGATCACTTGCTGTTTGTTGGCGGGATGCCGGTGCAGACCCGTGCCGCGCCATTTCACCGCTTCGCCTTGAAACAGCACCTCGCCTTGTTGGCTGTCTTCCAGCAGGTTGGCACAGCGCAGCAGGGTGGATTTACCCGAACCAGAGGAGCCGATCAGCGATACCACATCGCCAGCGTGGGCGGTGATATCAACGCCTTTTAAGACCTCCAGATCGCCATAGGCTTTGTGCAGGTCGCGGATTTCGATGACGGGTGGTTTTGTATCGGTCAATGTATAAGCAGCTTTTTGTTATTTTCCCCAAGGCATTAGGATGAGAATCGGGGGCAATTGCAATGGTTAATACGGGGTGTGACGTCAGGATATGTGCCGGTCAGGACCATCTGGCGTGGGGATCGCCAGATATTGGGCGGCAGGGATGTCTATTAGGCCTTTGATCAGTAAGGTGTTGCGCGTCTCGCTGGGCAGGGCTGAAATTGCCTCGGTAATGGCTGAAAACAGGTTTGGTTTGTTGGTCCGCGTTGCCGCGATATAGGGCAGGCCAGGGGTTGGGGTGGTTTGGGCGATGATGTGCAAGTCGCTGGCAAACCTGTCATATTTTTCGATCATCGCCCAAGTGACAGCATCGATTGCGGCGATGTCGGCGTTATTGCGGGCCACCATTTGGGCCGACTTCACATGCGCACCTGATTGGATATGGGCACCGAATGTCAGGTTTTGTGCGGTCATGTGAGCCATCGGCGCGGCCCAGCCGGATTGCGACATTGGTTCGTTATAGGCGAATGTTGCGCTGTCAAAATCGGGCAAATTGCGGCGGGTATCATCGCGCCGTGCGATAAAAACGCTGTTGTAGTATCCGGCAGGGCAATCGGGCACGCCGTAATCAGGGGTGCCGATCAGGGTGACGTGTCCGTGCAAGCGGGCGCGGTAAGGGTAGCCGCAGGTCTGGGCGAGCAGCAGGTCGGGGCTTTGCCAAATATCCCAGACATCCATATCGCGGGTCAGGGTATCGGGGCCGTATCCAAAGGCTTCGTGGATTGAAGCCCAAAGCTGATCATTCGCTCCCGCAACCTCGACGCGGTCATACATCGGCAGGGCAGCGATCAATCTATTTCTGCCTGCACCCTGTGGCGGGCTTTGGCGCTTTGCATGTCATTGACGCCCAACAGGTTTGCCACCAGCCGCAGCATGGTGTTTTCATCCGCGTCGCGCACCCCGTCGGCCAAAACCACAGTCCAGAGGTCTTCGATTACCCCGATGCGGTCCTCGATGTCGACCGCTTTTCTGATGGCACTGGTAAAGCGCACGGTGTCGGGGGCCTCGAATTCCAGCGCCTCGCATTGCTCGCGCAACTCGTCTGCCGGTGCCGAGTTCAACCCGAAGCGTTTGGACAGAAGTTGATCAATTACGGCGGCCTCGGACCCGTCGTAATGTTCATCCGATTTGGCCACCCGAACCAGCAATGCGCCAAGCGCAAGGCGGGCGTCGGTATCGACAAGCGGGGTCGGGGCGGGGGCTGTGAGCCGTTTTAGAAATTCACCAAACATTGGATAGATATAGGGCCTGCCTGCGGTAATGCCAAATTCATATATGCCAATATTTGGCGTTTTTTGAAAAATAGAATAGCGTAGGAGATTGATATTGCGAGAAGGTTTTGGAATGAAGAACAGAAGAATGCGGGTTGTCGGCATTGCTGCCGTGGCGTTTATGTTTGTCGGCTGGAGCCTTGCCAGCGTTGCGCCAAGTATAGAAATCGCTTGGGTTCTGTCGCTATTATTGCTCACCGTATTCCTTTTTTCCTTTGAAATCATTGGGATAGATGTCGCTGCCCTGACCATTCTGGTGATGCTGGGCCTTTCGACCTTATTGGCTCCGGTCATGGGCCTTGACGAGGGTCTGGTGGATATCAACGGGCTGTTCGACGGATTTTCCTCGAACGCTGTGATTTCGATTATCGCGGTTATGATCATTGGTGCGGGGCTGGATAAGACCGGCGTGATGAATATTGTCGCGCGAAAAATGCTGAAAATCGGTGGCACCACTGAAAAACGGATCATCCCGATGATCTCGGGCACGGTCGGGGTGATTTCGGGGTTCATGCAGAATGTGGGCGCTGCGGCGCTATTTTTACCGGTGGTCGGGCGGATATCATCACGGACCAAAGTGCCGATGTCACGCTTGCTGATGCCAATGGGGTTTTGCGCCATATTGGGTGGCACGGTGACGATGGTGGGGTCCAGCCCTCTGATCCTGCTGAACGATCTGATTGTGAACGCCAACGAGGCCCTGCCGGAACACCCGCAGATGGAAACCTTCGGGCTGTTTGCTGTTGCGCCAATCGGGATCGCGTTGATCGTGTCGGGGATTTTGTATTTCGTTTTGCTGGGGCCAATTTTGCTGCCAAAGCTGAAGGACGCGAGAGAAGAGGGCGGCAAAACCGAGAAGCATTTCCATGATGATTACGGCATTGATTACATCATGACCGAAGTCTACGTGCCCTCAACCAGCGATTTGATCGGGCATGAGTTGGACAGTTTCGAGACCGAGCACGGTGTGCGCACAATCGCGGTGACCTCGGGGCGCAAACTGCGGATGGGGTCGGGCGGGTTGAACCCACGGCTGGAAGTGCAGGCCGGAGATGTCTTGGCGTTGATTGGCGAAAGTGCGGCCATCAATAAATTTTGCTATCATTTCGGGCTGGATCTTAGGCTTCAGCTTGACGCGTTTTCCGAACTGCTGGCCCCCACATCTTCGGGATTGGCCGAAATCGTCATCGCGCCCACGTCTTCTTTGGTGGGGGAAACGGCGCGAACGGTAAAATTGCGGGCGGTACACGGCGTTTCGACATTGGCAATTATTCGCAGTGGCGAAGTGTACCGCGAGGGGCATGACGTGCGAAATGTGGAGTTTGCGGCGGGTGACACGGTGCTGATATTCGCCGACTGGCCCAGTCTGGACCGGTTTCATTCCTCGACCAACGTAGTGGTAACAAGTGACTATCCGCACGAAGAGGTGCGCGCGAACAAGGTGTTCCACGCGCTGATCTTTTTTGCGATTGCGATGGGGCTGGTTTTGCTGACTGATTTGCGCCTGTCGGTGGCGCTGATGGTCGGGGCATTGGGGATTATCATCAGTGGGGTTCTGGACGCAGAAGAGGCCTATGCGGCGGTCAGTTGGAAGACGGTGTTTTTACTGGCCAGTCTGATACCGCTGGGGCGTGCGGTGGAATCGACCGGCACGGCGGCGTGGATTGCCGACCAGATTTTATCCTCGATGGGTGATATAGCGATTTGGCAATTGCAACTGGTGATCGCGATTTTGGCCACAGCGTTCAGTCTGGTGATGTCGAATGTCGGGGCCACGGTTTTACTGGTGCCGTTGGCGATTTCTATCGCTATTCAGGCCGGCGCAAATCCGGCAATATTTGCCCTGACGGTGGCCTTGGCGACGTCCAATTCGTTCCTGTTGCCCACGCATCAGGTGAATGCACTGATTATGGGGCCGGGAAAATACAAGGTCGCGGATTTCGTTCGAGTCGGCAGTGGCATGACGGTGATATTTCTGGCCGTACTGATGGTGATGATGCAGCTGTTTTACTAGGGGCCAAGAATTTTTGAAAAATTCTTGTTAAAATTCTTCAAGAATTTTAGACTGCCCTATTCATGACCCTCGACAATCACCAGATTACCCTCGCTGACCGGATCACGCAGAGCTTTGGCGGCTTTGTATTCGGGGCTGTCGTAACAGGCCTGTGCCGTGGCAAGATCTTTGAATTCCAGCACCACTGTGCGCGGGTTGGCTTGCCCCTCGACGATGGTTTGGTCGCCGCCCCGCACCAGAAATTTTGCCCCGTATTTGGCAAACGCCACGGCATTCGCCTCGCGGTAAGCTTGATACGCTTGCGCATCATGCACGATCATCTGACCGACCCAATATCCTTTTGCCATTTTTCGTCCTCCTATACCAACCGCGAGGATTCAATTGCCGCATTGATAAAGCTGGCGAACAGCGGGTGCGGATCGAACGGTTTTGATTTCAGTTCGGGGTGGAATTGCACGCCGATGAACCACGGGTGATCCTTCCACTCCACGATCTCGGGCAAACGACCATCGGGCGAGATGCCGGAGAACTGCATCCCCTGCGCCTCGAGCGCTTCGCGGTATTTCATATCGACCTCGTAACGGTGGCGATGGCGTTCCTCGATGGTGGAGGTGCCGTAAACCTCGGCTACTTTGGAGCCCTCGGTCAATTGCGCCGTATACGCGCCCAGCCGCATGGTGCCGCCTTTGTCGTCGTCGACTTTGCGCGCGATCTTGTGGTTGCCCTGAATCCATTCCTTCAGGTGATAAACAACGGGGGTAAAGCGCTTGCCGCCAGCCTCGTGATCGAATTCCTCGCTGCCTGCATCCGCAATACCGGCCAGATTACGCGCGCCTTCGATCACCGCCATTTGCATGCCCAGACAAATGCCAAGGTAAGGCACCTTGCGGGTGCGGGCAAATTCGGCCGCCTTGATTTTACCCTCGGTGCCGCGTTCGCCAAAGCCGCCCGGCACAAGGATGGCGTCGAACCCTTCCAGATGGGCGGCGGGGTCTTCGGTGTCGAACACCTCGGCATCGACCCATTCGACATTGACCTTCACGCGGTTGGCCATGCCGCCATGTGTCAGGGCCTCGTTGATGGACTTATAAGCATCCCCAAGCTGGGTATATTTGCCAACGATGGCGACTTTGACTTCGCCCTCGGCATGGAAAATCCGGTCTGCCACATCATCCCAGCGCGACATTTCGGGCAGCGGGGCGTCGGTGATGCCAAAGGCGTTCAGCACG
>Ga0190303_1001052_pt1 | contig 11235 bp, 7 predicted proteins | sample 48700701_MG_FD_161672 | JGI IMG/M metagenome (GOLD analysis project Ga0190303, IMG submission 161672) | Hydrothermal vent sediment bacterial communities from Southern Trench, Guaymas Basin, Mexico - 4870-07-0-1_MG | ecosystem: Environmental > Aquatic > Marine > Hydrothermal vents > Sediment ...
CAAGGCCGCTGCCGAGGTGTATGAAGCCATGCCCGATGTCGAGGGTCTGTTGCTGCTGAACCACGGGTATTTCACCTTCGCGGATGACGCCAAGACGGCGTATGATCTGATGATCACCCATGTGAACATGGTCCAGGATTGGCTCGATCGTAAATGCGGCAAGGCGTTGAAACCTTCGGGTCCGGCTGATCCCGCGATGGAGGCCAAAGCGATTGACCTGATGCCGGTTTTGCGCGGTATTCTGGGGGACCGTCGCGCGCAGTTCTTAGATGATCGCGATGCGTCCATGCCGGTGATGGACCTGCGGGCAGGGGAAAACGTGCAGGAATTTTTTGCCCGTCCAGATATTGAGGATTTGGCCAAACGCGGCGTGGCAACACCCGATCACGTGATCCGAACCAAAAATTTCCCGCTGGTGCTGAACGCAAAAACATTGGCGGGTGGCAAAGACGCGATTGCCGCTGTGGTGGATGCCTACATCGCTGATTACACTGACTATTTCACCCGCAACAACATCCGTGTTGGTGGCGATAAAACCCTGCTGAATCCTGTGCCTGATGTGGCTTGGGTTGAAGGAATCGGCATCATCGGCATGGGCGCAAACGCCACCGAGGCCCGCATCGCCGCTGATCTGGCCGAACAAAACATCAAAGCGATGAGCAATGGCGAGGATTGTGGCGGCTTCCATCCTGTTGGCGAGCAAGACCTGTTCGATATGGAATACTGGTCGCTGGAACAGGCCAAATTGCCCAGCCGCAATTATCCGCGTTTCGCGGGCCATGTGGTGATGGTGACAGGCGGTGGTGGCGCCATCGGGCTGGCCACGGCACAGGCTTTTTCCGATCTTGGGGCCAACATCTTTCTGGTTGATCTGGGCGAAGACGCGCTTGAAAAAGCGCTCGCTGCTCTTGGTCCTGACCATGACGGCATTGCGCTGGATATCACCGCAGACGGGGCGGCAGGCAAAGCAGTCAGCGCCTGCACCGCGCGGTTTGGCGGGATCGATGTTCTGGTCTCGAACGCAGGGGCCGCATGGACCGGCGAAATGATCGGTCTGGATGATGCGCTGCTGCGCAAAAGCTTTGAGTTGAATTTCTTTGCGCATCAGACATTTTCCAAAGCCGCCGCACAGGTGTTTGCGACGCAGAACCGCGGCGGTCAACTGCTCTATAACGTCTCCAAACAGGCGGTGAACCCGGGTAAAGGGTTCGGCGCATACGGCCTGCCAAAAGCCGCCACCTTCTTCCTGCTGCGTCAACTGGCGCTGGAACTGGGTCCAATGGGGGTTCGGGTCAACGGCATCAATGCCGACCGCATCCGTTCCGGCCTGCTGGATGACGAATTCATAAAGGAACGCGCCAAGGCTCGCGGCATTGACGAGGGCACCTATATGGCTGGCAACCTGATCCGCCGCGAGGTCGAAGCCCGCCATGTGGCCGACGCCTTTGTGGCGCTGGCGCTGGCGGAACGCACCACGGCGCATGTGATGACGGTGGACGGCGGCAATATCGAAGCCGCCCTGAGGTAAGCTGCCTCTTTCCCCTTCTTCTTTTCCAAAGAGCAATTTGCATAAACCGGAATCGGAATTCACCCCAAGAGCGGGCGAATTCCGATGCTCTTTTTGGGTTCAATGCAAAGCGCTCGTAATACCTGCGCCGCAGGCACCGCGTTTCTCCCGTCAGGGGGAACCGCTTGGGGCGACACGCGTAGCGTGGCGCAAACCCTGTTACAAACAACGCCCCGTGTCGCCAATGTGTGCACCAATGTCGCGGATCACTTTTGTCGGCCGCAAGAATACGTGTAACTAATTCTTGAATTAACATGGAATGGGGCAGACACTCGTTCCTGAACAAACACGTTGGGGCAAAGAACATGGCCAAAGACGAACAAAAAGGCGTCTGGAAATCGGGACGGGGCAAGGGGCGCACGCACCCAAAGGGCCGCCAGCTGGATGACAATGCCCTGAATGAGGTCCGCTCGCTGATCGCTCCTGATCAAATGGCGCGCGATATGCTGATCGAAAATCTGCATGTCTTGCAAGACGCCTACGGGCATTTGTCCGCCGCCCATCTTCGGGCGCTGAGTGAGGAAATGCGCCTTTCTATGGCCGAAACCTACGAAGTTGCCAGCTTTTACGCCCATTTCGACGTGGTGAAAGAGGACGAGACCCCGCCACCCGCCTTGACCATCCGTGTTTGCGACAGCCTGTCCTGCGAAATGGCCGGCGCACAGCAGTTAATGACAGCGCTCAAGGACGGGATGGATGCCAACGAGGTTCGCGTTCTGCGCGCACCCTGCATGGGCCGCTGCGACACCGCCCCCGTGTTGGAACTGGGTCACCATCACATTGACCACGCCACGGTCGAGAAGGTGCAAACCGCGATTGCAGCGGGGGACACCCATGCGCATGTGCCGCAATACGAGGATTACGCGGCCTATGTCGCGGCAGGCGGCTACGCCGAGCTAAAGCAGTTGCGCGACACCGGCAATTGGGAAGACGTGCAAGCGAAAATCCTCACCTCCGGCCTACGTGGTCTTGGCGGGGCAGGCTTTCCATCCGGCACCAAATGGGGCTTTGTGCGTGGCAATGCGGGTCCGCGCTATCTGGCGGTGAATGGCGACGAGGGCGAGCCTGGCACCTTCAAGGACCGTTACTATCTGGAGCGCACCCCGCATCTGATGCTTGAGGGTATGTTGATCGCGGCTTGGGCGGTCGAGGCGGAGCGCTGTTATATCTACATGCGCGATGAATATCCTGCCGTGATCGAAATATTAAAACGTGAAATCAGTGCCTTGGAGTCCGAAGGTGTTGTAGATCAAGATTTTATTGACCTACGCCGTGGCGCGGGTGCCTACATCTGCGGCGAAGAAAGCGCGATGATCGAAAGCATCGAGGGCAAACGTGGCATGCCGCGCCATCGCCCCCCATTCGTGGCCGAAGTAGGCCTGTTTGGACAACCGACACTGGTGCATAATGTCGAAACCCTGCACTGGGTCGCGCGGGTCTGCCGCGAGGGGCCGGAGGTGCTGAACAGCGTCGAGCACAACGGGCGCAAGGGCTTGCGCAGCTATTCGGTGTCGGGACGGGTGAAAAACGCTGGCGTGCATCTGTTGCCCGCTGGCTCCACCATCACCGATATCATCACAGCTGCCGGTGGTATGCTGGAGGGTCACACATTCATGGCCTATCAGCCCGGCGGTCCATCCTCGGGTCTGTTGCCCGCCAGCATGAATGATATCCCGCTGGATTTCGATACGTTGCAGCCGCACGGCAGCTTTATCGGCTCGGCCGCCGTGGTTGTGTTGTCGGATCAAGACAGCGCACGCGCCGCTGCCCTGAACATGCTGCGGTTCTTTGAGGATGAAAGCTGTGGCCAATGCACGCCCTGTCGTGTGGGTTGCGAGAAGGCGGTGAAACTGATGCAGGCCGATGTCTGGGATCAACCGCTGCTTGAGGAAATCTGCACCGCGATGGCGGACGCCTCGATCTGTGGGCTGGGGCAGGCGGCCCCGAATGCGATCCGCCTGACGATGAAACATTTCAAAGGCGAGGTGTCCTGATGGCTGACCCAATCACATTCATGCTGGACGGCAATGAAGTCACCGCGCGCGATGGCGAAAGCATATGGGAAGTGGCCAACGGCCGCGGGTTGATCATCCCGCACCTGTGTCACAAACCCGCCAAAGGCTATCGGCCCGACGGCAACTGCCGCGCCTGTATGGTGGAAATCGAGGGCGAGCGCACGCTTGCCGCCTCCTGCATCCGCACCCCGACTGATGGCATGGTCGTAACCACCGATTCCGCCCGCGCCAAAACGGCCCGCAAGATGGTGATCGAAATGCTGGTGACAGATCAGCCCCCGCAGGACATCGCGCACGACAAATCCTCACATCTGTGGGATATGGCTGCGCTTGAGAACGTCTCAGACAGCCGCCTGCCAAAACTCGAATTCGCCCGCATCCCGCTGCTCGATGACAGTCATGTCGCGATGCGGGTGAACCTTGATGCCTGCATCCAGTGTAATCTGTGCGTTCGGGCCTGCCGCGAAGTGCAGGTCAACGATGTGATCGGCATGGCGGGGCGTGGCCATGATGCCTATCCGGTGTTTGATATGGATGATCCGATGGGTGACAGCACCTGTGTAGCTTGCGGTGAATGTGTGCAGGCCTGCCCGACCGGCGCCTTGATGCCCGCCACAGTGCTGGACAGTTATCAGCACGGCGACAGTGCGGATTATGACAGCGAGGTCGCCTCGATTTGCCCGTTCTGCGGCGTTGGCTGCCAGATTTCGCTGAAAATCAAAGACGGCAAGGTGAAATATGTCGAGGGGCTGGATGGCCCCGCGAACGAGGGGCGTTTGTGCGTCAAAGGGCGCTTTGGCTTTGATTATATCCACCATGATCACCGCATTACCAAACCATTGATCCGGCGCGATGATGCGCCCGCCAAGGGCCTGAATGTGGACCCGTCCAACCCGCTGACCCATTTTCGTGAGGCCACTTGGGACGAGGCACTGGATGTGGCCGCCAATGGTCTGGCGCATCTGCGTGACACGTCTGGCGGCGAGGCTGTGGCCGGTTTCGGATCAGCCAAATGCACCAATGAAGAGGCCTATCTGTTCCAGAAACTGATCCGTCAGGGGTTTGGGCATAACAACGTCGATCACTGCACCCGTCTGTGCCACGCCTCAAGCGTGACCGCGCTGATTGAAAACATTGGGTCGGGCGCTGTCACGGCCACTTTCAATGAAATTGAAAACGCTGACGTGGCCATCGTGATCGGCTGCAACCCGATTGAAAACCACCCCGTCGCCGCCACCTATTTCAAGCAGTTCACCAAACGCGGCGGCAAATTGATCGTGATGGACCCACGCGGCCAAGCCCTGAAACGCTTTGCCACCCACATGCTGCAATTTCGCCCCGGTGCAGACGTGTCGCTGCTAAACGCGATGATGCATGTGATTGTCGAGGAAGGGCTGCAAGACGACGCCTATATCGCCAAATTCACCGAGAACTGGGAGGCGGAAAAGGCACATCTGGCCGATTTTACCCCCGAAGCGATGAGCGGCATTTGCGGCATTGATGCCGAGGATATCCGCGCCGCTGCACGTACCTTTGCAGCGGGCAAGGCTGGCCTGATTTTCTGGGGCATGGGGATTAGCCAACACATCCACGGCACTGACAATTCGCGCTGCCTGATCTCGCTGGCCCTGATGACGGGGAACGTTGGCAAACCCGGTGCGGGGCTGCATCCGTTGCGTGGCCAAAACAACGTCCAAGGCGCCTCGGACGCGGGGCTGGTGCCGATGTTTTTGCCGGATTATCAATCAGTTACCGATGACGGCGTGCGCAGTGCCTTTACCGAGGTCTGGAACTCTGGCGACTTCAGTGCCGAAAAGGGCCTGACGGTGACTGAAATTCTGGATGCGGTACACACAGGCCAAATCAAGGGCATGTATATCCTTGGCGAAAACCCCGCCATGTCGGACCCTGACGTGACCCACGCCCGTCAGGCGCTGGCCAAACTGGAACACCTTGTGGTGCAGGACATTTTTGTGACCGAAACCGCCAATTATGCCGACGTGATCCTGCCCGCCTCGGCATTTGCCGAAAAGAACGGCACCGTCACCAACACCAATCGTCAGGTGCAAATGGGCCGCGCCGCCATTGCCCCGCCGGGCGATGCGCGCGAGGACTGGTGGATCGAGGTGGAACTGGCGCGGCGCTTGGGGCTGGACTGGACCTATACCCACCCGCGCGAAATATTCGCCGAGATGAAGCTGAACATGCACAGCCTTGATAACATTACTTGGGAGCGGCTGGAGACGGTGAACGCGGTGACCTATCCGTCACTTTCGCCAACGGATCCGGGCCAGGCGATTGTGTTTGGTGATGGCTTTCCGCGGGCTGATAAACGCGCCCGATTCACCCCCGCCAGCCTGATTGCGCCCGACGAGGTGCCGGATGAGGAATATCCGATGATCCTGACCACGGGCCGGCAGCTGGAACATTGGCACACGGGGTCCATGACGCGGCGCTCAAGGGTGCTGGACCGGCTGGAGCCGGAAGCAAACTGTTCGCTGCATCCACGGACATTGCGCGAGATGGGAGTGAAGGCAGGTGAAATGCTCACCCTGACCACACGGCGCGGCACGGTGACTATTATGGCCCGTGCAGATCGCGCGGTGGCCGAGGATATGGTGTTCCTGCCCTTTGCCTTTGTTGAAGCGGCCGCCAACATCCTGACCAATCCGGCGCTTGACCCTTATGGCAAGATCCCCGAGTTCAAATTTTCAGCGGTGAAGGTGGAAAAGGCGGAGGCTTAACTCCATCATTGTTCCACAAATATCCGCGCCGCAGGCATAGAATCTTTTATTCTTCGCCTTCAAACCGCAGTGCCACCCCATTCAGGCAATAGCGTAATCCGGTAGGTGCCGGGCCATCGGGAAACACATGGCCCAAATGTGCAGCACATGTGGCGCAATGCACCTCAACGCGGCGCGTGAATAGCTTGCGGTCGTCAGATTCACCAATGAATTCGGGCGATGCAGGTTGGAAAAAGCTGGGCCAACCAGTGCCCGATTCAAACTTTGTTGCCTGATCAAACAGCGGTGCATCACAGCAAATGCAATGGAACATGCCAGCGGATTTGGGGAAATCATCATGGCTGTGTGAACGCTCGGTGCCGTGCTTGCGCGTCACTTTATAAGCCAGATCAGACAATTGGGTGCGCCATTCTTCATCGGTTTTGGTGATTTTTACCATGATGTTACCCTGTTCTGGGCCCGTTCGGGGCTTGTGTGTTTCGCGTCTGTGACCCATATTTAGGGGCAGTTGGCCAAAGGGCAAGTCCCCTGTTTGGCCTATCACAAGGGGTTGACCATGCTGATCCTTGAAAGGGGCCGTTACCGTGCACGTTTTGCCGATGGCAAAGCGGATGTTTCGGCCTCGCAATCGCTGCGCAAGCTGGCTTTTGCCGGTGCGCTGACAGGGCTGGAATGCGATACCTTTGATGCGCACTGCGATCATGTTCTGGTCGAGGAAAAAGCCAGCGGAAAACTGGTGGCCAGTTACCGGTTGATGCAAATGAACGGGGTGGACATCGGGCAGAGCTATTCGGCGCAGTTTTATGATCTGGCAGCGTTGGAAAACTTCAAAGGACCGATGTTGGAGCTGGGACGATTTTGCGTCCATCCCGATTATAATGATCCTGAAATCGTGCGTGTCGCCTGGGCTATGATGACGCGGGTTGTGGATGGGCAAGGGGTGACGATGCTGTTTGGCTGCTCGTCCTTTGCAGGCTGTGACGCGGCGCCCTATAGGGACGCGTTTTCACTGCTAAAGGCGCGGCACCTTGCGCCGGATCAATGGCGCCCGTTGGTCAAAGCGCAGGATGTGCTTTCGTTTGATGATGCCACCCTGTCGCATAAGGCGTTGCGGGTTATCCCGCCGCTGTTGCGCACATATCTGGCGATGGGCGGCTGGGTGTCGGACCATGCGGTGGTGGACCGCGATATGAACACGCTGCATGTGTTTGTCGGGGTTGAAATCGCCGCCATTCCCGAAGGGCGCAAACGCCTGCTGCGGGCGGTGGCGCGTTAGCCTGCGATGATTTTTCGGTAAATATCAGGATCGGTCGCGCCTTCGGTTCCGATCAGCAAAACGCGGGCGTTGTTATCAAGGCCCAAGGTTTCACGATGCCCTGTATCTGCACTGGCGGCAATCAACGCCGCCAATCCGGCAACCGCAGATTCGCCAGCCGTAATGGCGGGATCATTCCCCAAAGGGGCACCAAGAAGGCGCATTGCGGGGGCAACGAAATCGTCGGGAATGGTGGTGAATGCCGATGCTTCTTCGCGCAGGATGTCCCAGGCCAGTGGCGATGGCTCGCCACAGGACAATCCGGCCATCATGGTTTCGGTTTGAATGTCGACATTGGTGATTGCTCCTTTGCGGGCACTGGCAAACAGGCAGGCCGCGCGATCAGGTTCAACCACAATGATACGCGGGCATTTCTGGCCCCAACGCTGGCGCATCCCAGCGGCAACCGCCGCCGCAATCCCGCCAACGCCGCCCTGTACAAACACATGGGTTGGTGCGCTGTCCAGCACCTGATTGACCTCGTCGATCAGCACGCCGTATCCGGCCATCACGTCGCGTGGCGGTTCAGTATATCCTGCCCACGAAGTGTCCGAAACCACGAACCACCCCTGTGCCGCCGCGTCATCGCGGGCAACCCGGACCGAGGCATCATAATCGCCATCAATGCGAATAATTTCCGCCCCTAAACCCGCCATGGCATCAGCGCGGTTCTGGCTGACTTCGCTGTGAATATAGATACGGCAAGCTGCGCCAAACCGTTGTGCACCCCATGCGAGCGAACGTCCGTGATTGCCATCTGTGGCCGTAACCAGTGTGATCTTGGCGGCATCGCTTGCGTATTTCCGGCGGCGGATATCGGTCAGCGTCACCGGATGGCCGCGCGTCTGGCTGATCTGTTGTTGCAACACACGACAGGCCGCATAGGCCGCACCAAGCGCCTTGAAACTGTCCAGCCCGAACCGCTGCCCCTCGTCCTTGTAATGCACCGCGCCCAATTGTAATGCCGCTGCCAACTCGGGCAACGCGTGTAGCGGGGTGGGGGCATAGCCCTGCCATGCACTGATCTCGGCCCGCGCATTGGCAAAGTCATCCGTGCTGATCACTGTATCGGCGGCGTTCCCGTCGGTGCGCTGATGCGGGATCACCTGCAAATCGTTGGCGCGGAATTTGTGAAACATCGGTTGATCCCGTCAAGTTTATTTCCGCAGTGCTACCGCGTTTTTGCAGTTTTACCAAGGGGGGTGGTTGACGCCACGCATCCCACGTCATAGCCAGCGGATATGGCACGTGCACCTTTATTACAACTTTCCGATATTTCGCTCACATTCGGCGGTGATCCCGTTTTTGATGGCCTGTCCCTTGTGGTTCAGCCCGGCGACCGTGTGGCGCTGGTCGGGCGCAACGGGTCGGGTAAATCCACCTTGATGAAGGTGATGGCCGGACTGGTCGAGGCCGACAGCGGGGCGGTGGTGGCATCCCCCGGTGTTCAGGTTGGATACATGGAGCAAGACCCTGATTTTGTAGGATTTAGCACGCTTGGCGAATATGCCACCAGCGGGCTGTCGGCGGGGCAGGATTATCTGGTTGAGCGGGTGGCCGAAGGGCTGAAGTTTGACCCCGAAGGGTTGATCGAGACCGCATCGGGTGGCGAGCGACGCCGCGCGGCTTTGGCCAAACTATTGGCCGAAGCGCCCGAGCTGATGTTGCTGGACGAGCCGACCAACCATCTGGATATCGAGGCGATCGGCTGGCTGGAAGGGATGCTGAAAACCACCCGCACCGGTTATGTGCTGATCTCGCATGACCGCGCGTTCCTGAATGCATTGACCCGCGCCACCCTTTGGATTGATCGAGGTGCGGTGCGCCGGCAAGAAAAGGGGTTTGCCGAATTCGAGGCATGGCGTGACAAGACTTGGGAAGAGGAAGACGACCAACGCCACAAGCTGAAACGCAAGATCAAGGCGGAGGCCCGCTGGGCAGTCGAGGGTATCTCGGCACGGCGCAAGCGTAATCAGGGGCGGGTGCGGGCGTTGCGCGAATTGCAGGCGGGGCAGTCGGCGCAGATCAAGCGCCAAGGCACAGCTGAAATGGTGCTTGAGGCTGGTCGTAAATCCGGCAAGAAAGTCATAGAAGCCATTGATATTACAAAGTCTTATGATGGAATGATGATCCTTTCCCAGTTTTCCCTGAAGGTGCAACGTGGCGATTGCATCGGCTTTGTTGGTCCCAACGGTGTGGGCAAAACCACCCTGCTGAACATGCTGATTGGCGAGATTGAACCCGACAGCGGCACCGTGACCCGCGGCACCAATCTGGAAATGGCGCTGTTTGATCAAAACCGTGCCCAACTGGACCCCAACATCAGCCTGTGGGAGAGCATGACGGGCGATGTGGACCTGCGCGTGTCGGGCAAGGCCGATCAGGTGATGGTGCGGGGTGCGCCGCGCCATGTGGTCGGCTATCTGAAGGATTTCCTGTTTGACGAGGGGCAAATGCGTGCGCCTGTGCGTTCATTATCGGGCGGTGAAAAGGCGCGGCTGTTGCTGGCCAAAATCATGGCGCGGGAAAGCAATCTGCTGGTGCTCGATGAGCCGACCAATGATCTGGACGTGGAAACGCTCGATCTGTTGCAGGAACTGCTGACCGACTATAAAGGCACAGTTTTACTGGTCAGCCATGACCGTGATTTTCTGGACCGTGTGGTGCGCACCACCATTGCGATGGAGGGCGACGGCAAGGCCACGGTTTACGCCGGTGGCTGGTCCGATTACCGCTCGCAACGCGGCGAGGATGCGCCCGATGCGCCCGCCCAGAAGAAAAAGCAGAGCGGGGGCAAGTCCGAGACTAAGTCAGCGGACGCGGGGCTGTCATTCGTTGAACAGCACCGTCTTGAGGAATTACCCGCGGTGATGGAGCGGCTGGAAGCCGAGATCGCCAAGCTGGTCGAATTCATGTCGGACCCTGACATGTTCACCGACCATCCAGTCAAATTCCAAAAGGCTACGGATGCGTTGATCGAGCGCCAATCGGTGCTGGATGCGGCGGAAGAGGAATGGATGGCGCTGGAAGAGAAGGCGGGCTAGGGGCGCAGTTCTTGCACGGCAGAACGATAACCCTAGCGGTCTTGGGCTTCGCACCTGAATTTTGGTGCGAAGCGTGATTGTTTGATTAGCCGGTTGGCGGCTTATAGACGGCGGCGGCTGCCTGTGCTGCCTGCATCGCTTTCATTGCCTCGCCGGACGTCATCAGACTGGTGGTTGCTCCTGCGGAAAATGCACCAGACGCGCCGATGGCCATGGAACACGCCGCAACAGATTTGTCATCCGGCGCCTCGATAATCGCTACAATGTCTGAAGATCCAAAACAGAAGTACATGCTTAACAGCTTGCCCCCCACGGCTTCAATGATTGGGCGTGCGGCGGCTTCCCAGTCTTGTGGGTTTTCTATCATGCCTTGATTGCATCGGAGGTATAACTTGCTTGGAACATATATAGTGGCATAATTTCTTCTCCCTTGAAATTTTGGGGCTGACCCAGATAACTCAAAAAAGGGGTTATCATGGGCCGCATGCGAAAAAGCCGACTCAGCCATTATAAGCAAGACCGTTTAACCGAGCATTTTGTCTCGGGATCG
>Ga0190303_1001053_pt1 | contig 11222 bp, 4 predicted proteins | sample 48700701_MG_FD_161672 | JGI IMG/M metagenome (GOLD analysis project Ga0190303, IMG submission 161672) | Hydrothermal vent sediment bacterial communities from Southern Trench, Guaymas Basin, Mexico - 4870-07-0-1_MG | ecosystem: Environmental > Aquatic > Marine > Hydrothermal vents > Sediment ...
AGGCGCTAAAAACAGGGACATCATGATGAGCGTGATAGAAACAATGAAAATCCAGAATAAAGACTTCTTCACCGCCGGAAAAGAATATATCCTCAGCAGATTAAGTTAAAAAAGGTGAATAGATACCGTCTTAGAATGGATATGTTATGCGGCGTCGAGGATGGTAGGGTGATCGCAAGGGGATTGTATTGCATTAAGCATTCCTCTCCAAAAAAGTTAGGGCAAATTTACTCGCATGAAGGTTATCATTCTGAACAACGCACCTGACGAATTCTAAGTTGCGATTCCTTGTCTCTCGCTCTCTTCTTTTCTTCGTTCTTCTTTATAGTGGGGCGTACCCCATCAGGTAGTCTCCCTTTTACCCCTTTTACTTAAATGTTGTTAGGGAGGCTGCGTGAACTGGACGAGGTAGAAACAACTTTACCACTTCCAAAAATTAACAACACTTAAAATGATGCGTGAAATCAGGGATAAGTTGAGCAAAGAGTTCGTGAATCTGAGTTACGATGAGCAAAAGAGATATATAAGGGAAAGAATTAAGACTGAAACATGAGCGCGGATGAATGTGCACTTCGTATAACAGAGTGTATCTGGCTACTGGCTACTGGCTACGTGCCTTCGGCACTACGCCCAAATTACCTTCAGGGAACTTCAGATACGCTCAACCGTTAGGCGAAACGGCGGAGGTTAAATAAACATGGTTAGAGCAGGTAATGTTATAAAAGGGCATTTCTGGAATGAACCTGTTAAGGTTGAGAAAATTGAAGAGATAGGTGATTACATCCGCATTGTCGGTTCTACAATCCACTCCAGGCAATATGTTAATACAGTTATGAAAAAGGAAGAAGCGGGTGAATTAGAAACAATAGAAACAGCGCCTGACCTCTCATCAAATCCTGAAGTTGTCTTCTCTGTAATAGAAGCAACACGCTTCAAATATGCCTCCCTATTTGATCCACTTCTGGCTATGAATGTCTCAAAGATAGACCCTCTACCTTTCCAGATAGAAGCTGTATATGGATATGTTCTAAAACAACCACGTATAAGATTTTTAATCGCAGATGACCCTGGTGCGGGAAAGACAATAATGGCGGGTTTGATAATCAAAGAGATGAAACTCCGAAGGCTTGCCAGAAGGACATTGATTGTTGTCCCTGGACACTTGAAAGACCAGTGGAGAAGGGAGTTAAAAGATAAATTTGACGAAAAGTTTGTAATGCTTGATAGACCTACTTTTAATGCCCATTACGGAGAGAATCCATGGGAGAGAAACGAGCAGGTAATTACATCCATTGATTTTGCCAAGCAGGAAGAGATCTTATCCACTTTAAGTTCAGTGCACTGGGATTTAGTCATTGTTGATGAAGCCCATAAAATGGCTGCTTACAGATACGGTAATAAAGTATCCAAAACTCAACGTTATAAACTTGGTGAGGTTCTTTCTAAAACATCAAATCACCTTCTGTTTCTCACGGCAACACCTCACAGAGGAGATCCTGAAAACTTTAGATTGTTTTTGGATTTGTTAATGCCTGGATTTTTCGCATCCAGTCAGATGGTGGAAGAATCACTGAAAAACAGAGATAACCCTCTGTTCATAAGAAGGTTGAAAGAACATTTAAAAGATTTTGAAGGAAAACCTATATTTACAGGAAGGTTCCCCCAAACAATTAAGTTCAATCTTCACGACAGGGAAAAAGACCTGTATAACGATGTTTCGCGGTATGTAGTGGAGCAGTATAACAGGGCATTGCAACAGGATACGAAACGGAATGTTGCATTTGCCCTTATGATTTTGCAACGCAGAATGGCATCAAGCACATACGCTCTGCTTAAATCATTGAAAAGAAGAAAAGAAAGACTGGAAAAGATTCTTAAGGGTGAGGAAGAGCAAAAAGAAGTGTCTGTTGACTTTGAAGCCATAGAAGACCTTGAAGAGAGCGAGAGATGGGAAAAGGAGAAAGAGTGGGAAGGCATCAGCCTTGCGAAAGACCCTGAAGAACTGAAGCAGGAAATAGAGACATTAGAAACTCTTATTGAAAAAGCAAAAGAAATCATGAGGAGCGAAAGTGAAGTAAAACTTAGTGAGTTAAGAAAAGCGATCGAGGAAGGTTTCAAAAGAATAAGGGATATGAACGGTAACCCTAAAATTCTCATCTTTACAGAGTCAAAAGATACTCTTGAATATCTTGTGAAGAAGATTAAAAACTGGGGCTACAGGGTTAATTTCATCCACGGTGGCATGAACATAGAGGAAAGGATAAATGCAGAAAAGATATTTAGAGATGAAGCTGATATAATGGTCGCTACAGAAGCGGCGGGAGAGGGGATTAATCTTCAGTTCTGTCACATCATGATTAACTACGACATCCCATGGAATCCAAACCGATTGGAACAAAGGATGGGGAGAATCCATAGATATGGACAGCAGAGAGATGTTTACATCTTCAATCTTGTGGCAGACGATACAAGAGAAGGAAAAGTTCTTGCAAAACTTTTTGACAAACTGAAAGAGATAAGAGATAAACTTGGAAGTGATAGGGTCTTTGATGTTGCAGGCGATGTATTATATGGAAAGAATCTGTATCAGCTAATCCTTGATGCGGTTACCAGTGCGAGGACTATGGATGAGATTTTGAAAGAGATTGATATACAACCAGATGAAAAATATATCTCCAGGATTAAAGACATTCTTGGAGAAACTCTTGCAACCCGTTTTATAGATTATACAAAAATTCAGGAGATGGCTGAAAAGGCAAGGGAATACAGGTTGATACCCGAGTATGTTGAAGAATTTTTTAAGCGAGCGTTTAAAAAAGCAGGTGGGAAATTTAGAGAACTTAAAGGTGGTTTCATCGCCATAGATTCTGTTCCTTATGAAATAAGGAAGATTGCAGAAAGCGTGGATTTCAAAAACAGGTTTGGTGTTCTGATGCGGAGGTATCCAAAGGCAACTTTTGATAAGGATATCGCTTTCAAAAACCCTGATGCTGAATTCATATCTTTCGGGCATCCTCTGCTTGAAGCCCTCATCTTTTGGGTAATTAACAAGTTCGGTAACGGTGAGAATGTGAATAGAGGTTCAATTTTTAAAGACCCATCGGGGAGATATGACGGTTTTATATGGTTTTATATAGGTGAAGTGAGAGACGGGAAGGGAGAAACCGCGGGTAGGAAGATAATAGCCATCTATGATAACGGGAACAAACTAAAAGAAATAAATCCGGCAATTTTGTGGGACCTTTCTCCCTCGGACGAGAACGCTGACAATGTAAATGTAGAGATAGACGAACAAAAACTTCATTCTTTTGTTATAGATGCGGTAGAAAAATACAAAGAGGAAATAGGTAAAGAGCGGGAGAGACAGGCAAAGATAAAGGAGAAGTATGGGTTGAAATCGCTTGAATATCTTATAGGCGAGTTGGATGCTGAACTTGTTGAACTCTACGAAAGACAGGCAAGGGAAGAAAAGGTGGAACTGCCGATAAGGAATAAAGAAGAGCAGAAAAGGAGGTATGAAGAGGCAAAAAGAGTATTGGAGGAAGAAATAAAACAGGAGCAAAGCCTGTCCATATCAATGCCGGAATTGTTAACGGTTATCCGTGTCATCCCCGAAAGAAGTGATATGGTCGAGGATGAGGAGATTGAGAGAATGGGCATGGAAATAGCGATGGAATATGAGAAAGCGCAGGGAAGGATGCCAGAGGATGTCACAAATGAGAATCTTGGATTTGATATACGTTCAAAGGGTAAAAGTAAAAGGGAAATAAGATACATAGAAGTTAAAGCGAGGGCAAAAGAAGGAGATGTGGCTCTAACTCCGAATGAGTGGTTTAAGGCAAAGAGGTTCAAGGAAAGTTATTGGCTTTACGTCGTTGCAAATGTGGTGATGAATCCAACGCTGTATATCATAAACAACCCGGCAGAGAACTTGAATCCGGAAGAAAAAGTTGAAGTTGTGAGATTTGTTGTTCCTGTGAAGGAGTGGAAAGACAAAAAACGAGAGGTGTGGAGGAAATGAAAGAATCGCAAGATATAGAGTTTAAAGAAAAGTGGAAAGACGAATATTTAAAAACTTTGTGCGCCTTTGCGAATGGAAATGGAGGAGTATTGTTTCTCGGTATCCGTAATGATGGAACTCCTGTTGGAGTTGAAAATCCAGAGGAACTTCTTGAAACTTTGCCAAATAAAATAAGAAACAATCTTAGGGTCGTTCCTGATATAAAACTGGAAACGCTGAAGGATAAGAAAGTGATAAAGATAGAAATAAAATCCTACGAAATGCCCGTTTTCTATAGAGAAAGGTTTTATGTAAGGTCTGGCTCTACAACTCAGGAGATCAGTGGTTACGATCTCGCAAAAATCATTGTGAAAAAACTTCAAATCTCGTGGGATTCCCTTCTATCTGAAGCTGGGATAGAGGAGTTAGACGAAGTTAGTGTTGAAAAGTTTAAAGAAATGGCACAGGAAAGGCTTGCTATCTCAGAAAAAGATTCACCTCAGAAAATTCTTGAAAACTTGGAACTTATGAAAGATGGGGAGCTAACCAATGCAGCGGTTCTTCTTTTTGGTAAAAATCCTCAAAAGTATTTTTTAAACTCCATTTCAAGGGTGGGAAGGTTTAAATCTCTTACAGAGGTCGTTGATACTATTATAATAAATGGAAATCTGTTTGAACAGGTTGAAGCCCTTGTAAATGCGATTAAAAAGCATATCAATGTAAGGTATGTGATAGAAGACATACATAGAAAAGATGTATGGGATTATCCATTACCAGCCATCAGAGAAGCATGTATAAATGCCCTTATACATCGTGACTACATGGACTCTGCGGAAATTCAAATAAAAATATACGATGACCATATAAAGTTCTGGAATCCGGGTAAATTGCCAGAGGGCATTACTATTGAAGATTTGAAAAGAGAACATGCATCAAGACCGAGGAACAAATTGCTTGCTATGGTTTTTTACTATGCCGGATTGATTGAAAGGTGGGGAACTGGAACAACAAGAATTGTTTCTTTGTGCATAGAACATGGATTGCCTGAGCCAGAATTCAAAGAGGAATTTGGTGGTTTTACTGTTGAATTTTGGAAAGATATATACAACGAGGCATATCTCAGAAGATTGGGGCTCAACGAGAGACAAATGAGGGCTGTTTTGTATGTAAAGGAAAAAGGAAGGATAACTAATAAGGAATATCAGAGTATCAACAACTGTTCAAAGGCAACGGCTTCGCGTGAACTTGCGGATCTTGCTGAGAAAGGGCTACTACAACAACACGGTACTACAGGAAAAGGGACATATTACATATTGGGCTCACAAAGGACTCAAACGGCTCAAAAAGGACTCTCAAAGGGCTCAAAAAGGTGATAGTTATTTATGAACGATAAACGCTTCATTGAAAAAAGTTTCCCCGTAAAGGAAATAAGCGGAATCTCGGCAAAAGAGAAGAACATAAGACACGGGCATATCTCAACACTGCATATCTGGTGGGCTCGCAGACCTCTGGCATCATCAAGAGCAACGAGCTATGCTGCACTTATTCCCGCAACGGACGATGTGGAGGCGCGGTATAAAACGAGGCAGTTCATTATGGAGCTTTCAAAATGGGAAAATTCTCTAAATTATGGGGTGATTGAAAAGGCTAAGAACGACATTTTAGAGGCGAATGGCAGAAAACCACTAAGAGTTTTAGACCCATTTGCAGGTGGAGGTTCAATCCCCTTAGAGGCTTTAAGGCTTGGTTGCGAGACACATGCAATAGAATACAATCCCGTTGCAGTTCTAATCTTAAAATGCACTCTTGAATATCCTCAGAGGTACGGAAAGCCCAAGCCTAAGGATACTAAAAATGAGTGGGGTTTAAACACTCAAACTAAAAATCCACTGCTTGAGGATGTCAAAAAATGGGGAGAATGGGTTTTAGAGGCGGCAAAGAAAGAAACAGGGAGATTTTACCCTGAAGAAGGGGATGGCTCAATCCCTATTGGCTATATATGGGCGAGAACAATCCCATGCCAGAACCCTGCATGTGGAGCTGAAATCCCTTTAATGCGCCAGTTCTGGCTTGCAAAAAAGAGCAATAAAAAGGTTTCTTTGTATCCCTATGTTGAGGGGAAAGAGGTAAGGTTTAAGATTGTTGGGGATGGCTACGAAAAGATACCTGAGGGCTTTGACCCGTCAAAGGGCACTGTAAGCAGGGCAATAGCAACATGTCCTGTTTGTGGCTTCACTGTGGATGCAAACACGACAAGAAAACTCTTTCAGGAAGGAAAAGCCGGAGAGAGGATGGTGGCGGTTGTTTTGCATAAGCCCCGAACAGCCGGGAAAAGATACAGGCTGGCGACAAAGAAGGATTTAGAGGTTTTTCAGGAAGCAGAGAAGTATCTGGAGGAGAAAAGGGAAAAATTGTATGAGGAATGGGGCATTGACCCTGTGCCGGATGAGCCAACACCAGAAGGAAAGGGAAGGGGTGCAGAAAGAGCCTTTTCAGTCAGAAATTACGGATTAAATACCTACGGTGACCTCTTCAACTCACGCCAGAAACTCGCTTTAATCACTTTCACAGAAAAGGTTCGGCTTGCTTACCAAAAGATGATTGAGGAGGGATATGATGAGGAATATGCGAAGGCAGTGGTGAGTTATTTGGGGCTGGCAATAGATAACTACGCTGAAAAGAATAACGCAGTTAATAGATGGGTCGACAATGTAGAAGCTATTGCAGGTTGCTATGCAATGCAAGCATTACAAATGCGATTGAGATATGGGGAGGGTAATCCGTTTTATGGAAATATTGCGTGGAACTATCTTATTGATTTTAAGATAGGTGCCCTATTTAACTGGGTACAAAATATTGAAGACGGTGTGAAAGTTAATCAAGCATCTGCAACGCAATTGCCCTATCCCGATAACTATTTTGATGCTGTTTTTACCGACCCGCCCTACTACGATAATGTACCCTACTCTTATCTTTCCGACTTCTTTTATGTGTGGCTTAAGAGGAGCATTAGCGACCTTTATCCAGAACTCTTTATGACGCCATTAACACCGAAATCAAAGGAGATTGTGGCGTATTCACATCAGGAAGGCGGATTTGAATCAGGCAAAAGATACTTTGAAGAGATGCTCAAAAAAGCGTTTAAAGAGATTGCAAGGGTTCTAAAGCCTGATGGCATAGCAACCATTGTTTACACGCACAAATCCACATCTGGCTGGGAAGCACTTATAAATTCTCTTTTAGAATCTGGTCTCGTTCCAACTGCATCATGGCCCATTGATACAGAGATGAAGGCAAGACTCAGGGCAAAGGAATCTGCCGCATTAGCATCATCAATTTATTTTGTTTGTAGGAAAATGGAAAGGAAGGATATTGGCTGGCTCAACGAGGTAAAGGAAGAAATAAAGAACCATATTTACAGAAAACTGGAATCGCTGTGGGAGGAAGGAATAAGTGGTGCGGATTATTTCATCTCTGCAATAGGTTCTGCCATTGAGATATTTGGAAAATACAGGAAAATTGAGGATTATGAGGGAAACGAGATAAGTGCGAGGCAACTTTTAGACTATCTAAGGGAAATCGTTACGGATTATGCGGTAAGACAGATACTTCATAACGGCATTGCCGCTGAATTATCACCACTTACAAGGTTTTACATTCTCTGGAGATGGACATACGGGGAGGCTAAGGTGCACTTTGATGACGCAAGAAAACTTGCACAGTCCACAGGGATAGACCTTGAAAAGGTATGGAACAAAGGATTCATAAAAAAGGAGAGGGAGTTCATCCGAGCCATAGGACCTCAAGATAGAAAACTTGAAGAGCTTGAAGATTCAGATGAACTTATTGATGTTCTTCATAGGGTTTTACTCCTATGGAAATCAGGAAGAAAAGAGGATATGAAAAAAGTGCTTAGAGAAACGGGCTATGGCGAGAAGGAATCCTTTTACAGGGTTGCTCAGGCAATATCAGAAACTTTGCCAATTGAAAGCAGAGAGAAGAAACTCCTTGATGGTTTTTTAAGCGGAAAAAATAAATTGATGGATGAGATTAAAGATATGATTAAACAAAGGAGGTGGATTGAATGAAGGCTTTTACTCAAATAGCGATGCCACATAGCGACATTCTTGAAGGAAGGCTTACGATGGATGTTTTCGCTGCCGACCTCTGGCAGGTGGTGAATGGAAAAGCACCCGTGGATTATCGGGACAAAGATCTATTCTTCAGAAAAACTTATCCAACAAAAGGATTAAAAAACATCATTGAAGTAGCAAAGGCAAGGCTTGAGGGCAGAAGCGGTGATTCCGTTATTCAATTGCAAACGCCTTTTGGTGGCGGTAAAACCCACACTCTCATAGCTTTATACCACAAAGCAAAGGAATGGAATGCTAAAGTGGTGGTTTTTGATGGAACAGCGTTAAGCCCGGGAGAAGTAAAGCCGTGGGAAGAACTTGAGAGGCAGTTAACCGGGAGGATTGAGATTACGGAGGGAAATATATCACCAGGCAAAGAGAAACTCATTGACTTAATTTCAAAGAATTCCCCTGTGCTTATTCTGATGGACGAGATTCTTGAATATGGCACAAAAGCAGCAGGTATAAAAATTGGAGATTCAAATCTCGCATCCCAGACACTTGCGTTCATGCAGGAACTTACAGGGGCTGTCTCTGCCGTTGGAAATGCCCTCCTTGTTATCACGCTACCCTCAAGTCTTTTGGAACACTACGATGAGAACGCGGAAAGACTATTTCAACAGTTTCAGAAAATAGCTGGAAGAATGGAGAGAATCTATACACCGGTAGAGGATGATGAGATTGAGCATGTAATAAGAAAGAGGCTCTTCCAGAGCATAGATGAAAGTAAAGCAAAGGAAGCAGTGGATGAATTTGTTGAGTATGCGAGAAGCGAATCTCTCCTTTCGGGAGATGATGCGGCGAAATACAGGGAGAAATTTTTGAAGAGTTATCCATTTAAGCCTGAAGTTATTGATATTCTTTACAAAAGATGGGGTTCTTTCCCGACATTTCAGAGAACAAGGGGTGTTTTAAGGCTTCTTTCTCTCGCTGTTCATGACCTCACAGATAAAAACATCCCATTCATCCGCCTTGGGGACTTCAATCTTAAAAACGACGAGATAAAAAGAGAACTCATAAAACACATAGGTCAGGAATGGGACAGCATCATAGCTCAAGATATAACATCAGATGATTCGGGAGCAAAGAAGGTGGATCATAATATCGGTGATGCTTATAAACCATACAGACTCGGGACCGCTGTAAGCACAACAATTTTCATGCTATCCTTCTCAGGCAGAGGAGAGAGAGGAAGCAATATAAAAGAAATTAAACTCAGTTCTTCACACCCCGATTTTTCAAGCACCGTGATAGATACAGTTATAAGCCAGTTAAGGGAACGCTTGTTTTATCTATCTGATGAAGGGCTCTACTTCATGAATCAGCCCAACCTGAACAAGATTTTGCTAACGAGAGAAGAGAATATAGCACAAGATGCAATAATCATTGAGGAAGAAAGAAGGCTGATTGAGAGCCATATCTCAAGAAAAACAAATTTCCGGACTTATATCTGGCCCAAGGCTCATAGAGATGTTCCAGACACAAGCGATTTAAAACTGCTCATTTTGAAGAAGGCAGAAGCAGATAGAGATTTCATTGAAAAGCGTGGGGAAAGTCCCAGAGTATATCGCAATACCATGATATTTCTCTGTATAGACGAAAATCAGAAGGAAAGTTTTTGTGATTTTATTAGAAGGATTCTGGCATTGAAAAGCATTGAAACAGATAAGAGCCTGAATTTGACTGAGGGTCAGAAGAAAGAGGTAAAAAGTAAAATCAAATCACATGAACAAAGAGCCTATGAGGAGTTAAGGAAGTATTATCGCCGGGTGTTTGTTCCAGCAAAGGAGGGTTTCAAAGGGATAGACCTTGGAGTTCCTACATTTGGAGAGACATCTATCGATTCTGAGATATACAACAGATTGAGAAGTGAGGGTGAAATTCTTGAAAGTATCTCTCCAGCGGTAATCAAAGAAAAATATCTATCTGATAAGGATTATGTGGAAACCAGGAAGTTGCTTGAGGCTTTTTTGAAAACTCCCGGGGAGATGAGAATAGTATCTTCGGACGCTTTTAAAGAAGGTGTCAGAGAAGGTGTTGAAAAAGCTCTTTTTGGTCTCGGGAACCTTGAAGATGGAACTCCTAAATGCGAGTATTTCAAAGAAGGTGTATCCCCGGAACTTTCGGATAATGAAATTATTATCAAATCAGAGTTGTGTGTGAAGGAAGCCACAGAGGCAAAGGAGGAAATTGTCTATCCACTTGCACCACAACCTACCGAAAAAGCTGTAAAGGAGAAAGAAGAAAAAACTGCTTTTACAGAATATACAAGAATAAATCTTAAATTGAATGTTCCCAGAGGGCAAATGTCTAATATTGTCAAAGTTGTAAACTACCTGAATGGATTATTCAAAGAATGTAAAGTGAAAGTTGGGATAACGGCGCAAAACGGAAAAATTAGAGCTGATGAGTACGAAAACAAAATAGAAGAAGCTCTAAGACAGGCAGAGATTGTTGTTGAAGAAGAAAGTAAAGAATAAAATTGCCGCTTCGCCTAACTAACGGCGTGTTTGCAGTAGCAGGTAACAGGGAGAAACTGGTTCGAATCCAGCGAGAGCATTAAATTATCTAACCTAACAGGTGGCGATAATGTATCTCGTATAATCTCCTGATTGCCCACTTTTACTTTTGGCGCCAGCTGCCAAAAATTCGTTTGTTTGCATGTAATGGTAGTTAGAGGTGGCTATTTCTTAATATGCTCGATTATTCGGCTGACATATACGCTGTGCAAATCGTTAAAGGAAGAGCCGCTATAATCGCCTTCTATCCATAATATATCCCCTTCAGAAACACCCCCAACCTGTTCGAAAACTTCTCTTTCTCGCCAAAACGCTAAATTGCATCGCCCTAATCCGCTACAAAGAGTTATGTTTTCTGCTCTTTCGGTTGATGTTCTTTTTATAACCCACCCCCTCAGCTTTATCTCTTCATCTCTTCGGTATTCTCTTAATAACCCCCTCCTCCACTCACCAATAAACAAGCTCTCTCGCACTTATCCCCATGCCTTCAGCCAACTGTATGAGGTAGAAAGCTAAATGGAAAGTACGACACACTCTTTTTTCAACACTTCTACCTGTATATTGATGCAA
>Ga0190303_1001054_pt1 | contig 11218 bp, 17 predicted proteins | sample 48700701_MG_FD_161672 | JGI IMG/M metagenome (GOLD analysis project Ga0190303, IMG submission 161672) | Hydrothermal vent sediment bacterial communities from Southern Trench, Guaymas Basin, Mexico - 4870-07-0-1_MG | ecosystem: Environmental > Aquatic > Marine > Hydrothermal vents > Sediment ...
ACACCAAATGTGAATCCTGAATCTCAACAAGCCCTAGTTGAATGGGTGGACCACACTCATGAATTTGATGGTCCACATGTGATGGATTACCGCAAACTTTTCAGGCTTTACTGCTTAGTAATATACTTTTCAGGAATTAGACCTGGCAAAGAAATGGCTTCCCTAAGATGGGATGATTACCTAGGGGGCTCGATTCCCTATCCGCGGAATTTTTATTAATATTTATTAAATTAGTAGGGAGAACACCCATGATAGCAGAAGATGGCTTCGTATTTGCGGATGTTACCACCAACGAAGTGGCTATTCTTCAAGATGGCTCCTCGCTGGTGTTTTTCCATAACGGGGACGAACCGGATGGCGTAAATCCGTACAGCTCACCACCCGATCCAAGTGTTGACGTCTATGCGCAACTCTTCGATGTGAACGGGGGCGCTGTCGGAGCGCCGTTTGTGGTTAATACGGACACCTACCATGCCCAGTATAACCCTGTGGCGCTTCAGTTTGACAATGGATCGTTTGTCGTAGCTTGGTCACAGTCACAGAGTGGCAGTACCTTTGCCGTTGTTTACCAGCGGTTTGACTTTGATGGCCAGCCTGTCGGAGATCAGGTGGTTGTTACGACGCTGGATGATCCGGTCGATACCATGACTTTGACGTCGACGACCGGAGACGGCTTCACCATCTACGCAGGCCGGACAGACGAGACATTCACCGTCGAAGATACCGGTTCTGTCATTGTGCATGGCACATCCGGAAACGATGATATTGTAGGCTTTGACGGCAATGATAGTATTTTCGGTTATGCGGGAAATGACTGGTTAGCGGGTAACAGCGGCGACGATGAGTTAACCGGTGGCGAAGGTAACGATCGGATATTTGGCGACAGTGGCAATGACCAACTGTATGGCGGCAATGGCAATGACCGGATGTATGGCGGTGATGACGATGACCAACTGTATGGCGGTAATGGCAATGACCGGATGTATGGCGGTGATGACGATGACCAACTGTATGGCAGCAATGGCAATGACCGGATGTTCGGTGGCAGTGGTAATGACCGGATGTATGGTGGCAGCGGCAATGATATCCTCAACGGTGGCTTGGGTAATGATGTGATGACCGGTGATACCGGCGCGGATCACTTCGTCTTCAACACCAAATTTGGAGACGATACCGTGACCGATTTCCAAACCGGTGTAGACACTTTGCGACTTGATGATGCTATTTGGGGCGGTGGGCTAACGAGCGCACAGATTGTAAGTCAGTTTGCCAGCGTTGTTGACGGAGATGTTGTGTTTGACTTTGAGGATGGCTACTCCATCACCCTTGATGGGGTCAGCAGCACAGTAGGACTCGTTGACGATCTGTTAATCTTTTAGGTATTTAGAATGTTTGACCTGCTGCCTGAAAACTGGGCGGGTCTAGTCGTGTTTCTGTTCCGGACATAGCCCCTCCTTACTTCTAAATTGACCAAGCAAGGTGTTTACAAATCTAGAGGCGATTCAGTGTACTAGTGCGGATAGGAGTGGATTTTTTGATTTTTATCAAAAGAATTTTGAATGGGCTTCAAAGCAATTAATTTATGTATTAAAAAGAAATATGAAAAAGTAAGATTTGGCGAGGAATTGACGAACTAGATAAATGATCCCTATGGTTGAATGTTAAGTGACTGATAATACTAGATAAAATGATTGGCTCCGTGGCTCAACTGGATAGAGCAGCCCCCTCCTAAGGGGCAGGTTACTGGTTCGAATCCAGTCGGGGTCACCAAAACCACCTATAAAATATGGCTTATTTACAGGCTGTTGTGCCGAAGCTTACGGAAACTTACGAAGCGTTGCAGCCCGCTGTAGGCTGATACGAGCGAATTTCTGTACAAAACCTGTACAAAATCCACAGAGCTTTGTGCGCATTGAGGCGATCCAATGAGCTGGCGCGTAGCGAACGAGTGCGCCGAACGTCGGTTTGGCAGTGCAGCTCGCAAACAGATCATCATGTTCTTGGCCGACAAGGCCAGCGATGATGGCTCTGGTGTCTGGTGTTCCAAGGGAACGATCCAGCGGCATACGGAGCTTGGCGAAAGCACTGTTAAGCGGACGATCAACAATTTCCTGAATGAGGGCATTCTGATCGAGACGGGCCGCAGGCGTTGCAAGAACGGTTATACCGTAATCTACAGCATTGTTCTGTCGCAGGTTGCTCTGCAGGAATCGACGGCGGAGCTAAACAATGAGACGGGGTCCACAGCGAACCCGGTCCAGACTGACCCCAGTACGGGGCCCATGGTGGACCCTGAACCCCGTCCACAGCGGACCCCAAACCATCCTAAAACAATTCATAAACCACCTACGCGCAAGCGCGAGGCGGCGGAGGTTTCAGAAGCTGAGAAGATTTTAGCGGCTTACCCACCGGACCGCCTTCGCGGCAAAACCGTGTGCCTTGCCCAGATCGAAGAGGCCATGAAGAAAGGGATCGATCCAAAGGATTTGCTGCAAGCGGTCCAAGCCTATGCAACCGATAGCGCAGGTTTTACCCGTTCCAAGGTCTGCTTTTCTGACAACTGGTTTCAGTCACGGCGCTGGCAGCCCTATTTTGAAAGGCAGCAGGTTGAGCGCGAACGATTGGCGGCGGTTGAGGCCGATCATCATGCGCGGCTCGCTTGCTGGATCAGCGACCGCCACCCGATGTGTAAGCACATCACGTCGTATCAAGTCACAGCTTTGCTGGCGTCCAAGCTGGTGAATGAGGCGCAAGTGCGCGCCGTGGGGCTTACGTCATGACTGAGATCAAACCGACCGCTAAGGAAACAGCAAGGCGACCCATGTCATACGCTGGCGCTTCTGACACGGGGCCATGCGATGGGCGGCAAGCCTCCCCTTCGAACCCCAACCGCGCGAGGAAAACCCGCGCAAAAGAGCCGCTAACGGAGACGTTCGTCTTCCGTTGCACAGCGGCAGAGAAGGCCGACCTTCGCACCAAGGCCGAGGCCGCTGGGCTGCCCGCCGCGACTCTTCTGCGCGAAGCTCTGGGCCTGACCGAGGCCCGCCGTCGCAAGCCCATGCCGCGTGTCGATCCGGCGCTGGTGCTGGCTGTGGGACGCATCGGCGGCAACCTCAATCAGATCGCTCGCTGGTTGAACCGCGCTATGCTGGTGGGCCGAGCCGATCTTGATGCGCTGACCGTCGCACGACGCTTGCTGATCATAGAGCGCCAGCTTGCCCAGATCGTTGAAACAGCGCGTCGATGCTGATCAAGTTCTTTCCCAACGGCAAAGGTGCGGGCGCGGGGCCCGTCGGCTATCTCGTCGCCCGTGAGGTGTTGGCCTATGACGCTAACCGCGACCTGACCCGTGACGCGAACGGCCAAGCCTTGACTATGACGCGTGAACCTTTGCCAGATGTGCTGCGTGGCGATCCGAGCCGCACAGAGGCGTTGATTGATGCCAGCGCTCATCAATGGACCTACCGCGCAGGCGTTATCAGCTTTGCTGGGGAGGACGCGCCAAACGAGGTCCAACAGGCCGAGGTCATGGATGCCTTTGAGCAGCTGGCCTTCGCGGGGCTGGACGGCGAGCAATACGACATGCTCTGGGTTCGCCACAATCACGAAGATCGCGTCGAGCTTCACTTCTGCACCCCGCGCCTTGAGCTGACCACGGGCCGCAGCCTGAACATTGCGCCACCAGGGTATCAGAACGCCTTCGACAGCTTGCGCGATCAGTTGAAGACGAGCTTGAAGTTAACGAAGGCCGCCGCAGAGAGGTTGAGGCGGAGTTGAGGGAGCGAGATCATGGGCTGGATCATGGGTTATAATCTGGAAATTTGACGTATTGCTAACTTATTGCATGGCGTATCGTGATAATCTGCCAAGTTATAGCATTGCAATAAAATCTATTTTGCCATACTAAAGGATAACAAAAATATCATGAGTGTAATTCTATAGGGTGTCAAATGTCCGTTTCACGAACAAAGAAAAGACAGGCCGGAAACAAGATCAGCCAGGCCGCACAGGCTTCGAAAGCTCTGGAAAAGCCATTGGGTGGCTGGATTGCAACTTTCCAGGAGGCAGTCGGTATGAGCGCCGTAAACTTGGCTGAACGCTTGGGTGTTTCGCGCAACAGCGTCTACAGCTCCATCGAGGATGAGCGGTTGGGTTCCATCACACTAAACCGACTGGACAAGGTGGCAGAGGCTATGGGTGGCAAACTCGTCTACGCGATTGTTCCGCGTCAGGAGCCGGTCGAAGAAATCATCATGGCCCAAGCACGCAAGAAGGCCAACCGCATCATCCAGCGCACCCGCGCGCATATGGCGCTTGAGGAACAAACCGATGGTTTGCGCAGCCAGGATGAGATGATCGAGGAACTAGCGTCTGAAATGGCCCTCGAAATGCCAAGGGATTTCTGGAAATGACTTTGGAACTGCACGAGCCTTCAGGCGCAACCCCACTGTCGCCAGATGAATTACTTGGTCTCAAGGCCAAGCACATCACCAGTCGCGGCGAACTCAATGAATTGGAAGGTGCCAATATTGTTGAGGGTCTGACGTGGCTAGAACGGCGACCAAAATCGTTTGACCTTTTGACTGATGGTGCCGCCCGTGAGGTTCACAAGCGTTTGTTTGGTAAGGTCTGGGGGTGGGCGGGTGCCTATCGTTTGACAGAGAAGAACATCGGTGTGCCCGTCTGGCACATCACAACCGAAATGCGCACTTGCCTAGATGATGCCTGCTATTGGCGCGAAAACGGCACTTACGAGCTACTGGAAGCGGCCGCGCGACTACATCACAAGCTAGTCTGGATTCACCCATTTGCTAACGGCAATGGCCGTTGGGCACGCATTATGGCAGATACCTATCTTGCAGGAACTGATAAGGATGTCTTTCTAGATTGGACGGGAGGTGGAACGTTGGTCGCTGACAGCGATCACCGTGCAAGATACATTGCGGCTTTAAGGGCTGCAGATGATTACGATTTTGGTCCAATGATCGATTTCATTGGTCAGATTGCGCGGTAGCCATACTGGCAATTGGGTCGGCTAGCCATGACAATAACAGTTTTCTGAAAGTCGCCGAAGAAAGATTTAGGCAGCCTTAAAAGGGTTGTGATTGCGGCCAGGGGAATAGGACAGACGGATCTATGAAAGTAAAAGGTAAGGCGATGGGAGCGTCCGAGCTTGTGCTAGGAATGGTTGCTTGTCGCGAAAACGCACGTGAATTACTCGAGGAAGCCGACATTTTAACTGGCGCGAGCCGTCACGCACGCGCTTATGCCCTATTCCTGTGACTAACATTCGCTATATGATCCGCGAGGATATGTTGGATCACATCTATACTGCGCCAGGAAAGCGTAATCCGAAAATCCCAAGCGGTGCGTGGGAAAAGTACGTAGCCCTCTTCACAGTGAAGGCAGAGCCCAAGGTTGCATACAGCAGCCAGAAGGGATGAGTATCATGCCTAGTTACGATGGATTGATCGGTTCTCAGATTCTCGATGAGGGCAAGACGCCCGCTCAGTGGGTCAAGATATTGGCAGAGCGTGGTGTTATCATTTCTGAACGAACTTTGCGTGAAAAAGCGAACGAATTTGGTGCGTATTACCGTCTAGGCCGCACCATGCTGATCACATCCTCGACCGGATCGTACACAATGCCTACCACCTCAATTTCGATGGGCAATCCATACGCAAAACTAAACCAAAACAGTTGACGAAATCACCGTCAGCTGACACTAAAATAATGCGCCTCAACGCAGCGTACTACAGGTGGCCGGATGTTGCCGGAATGGGTGGCCAGATATTCCGGAATACGCAATTTGACGACAGAATCGCAAAATTCGTCACCACCCTAGTTCTCTAATTTAGCATATATGTAGCGGCCTCAAGAATGATTCCATTGGTGTTCAAATCGGTATAATTGGCCATTGGAAGGCCGGTTTCCAAATATACTCCTGCCGAAAACCCGAAGTTTTCGATCCGGGCGCGGGCGCGGACATAGTCGACCAAAGTATGGTGATATGCGTGGGGGTGTGTGGCAGCCCAGAGATACGCGGCCTTGACGCTGATGACTTCGATAGAGCGCATGAAATCTGGGCGCTTGTACCGCGCTTCGTTTGAATTGACTTCAATGTTCCAGGGTTTTGCGAAGTTGTTGATGTTATAGCCTTGATAAACAAACCATGGCGCCCGATCCAAGGGGCTTTCGGAAGCGCAGCGCATCGTGCCAGTCTTTCGGTTGTCCTCGAGCTGTGCGGAAAATAGCATGTCGGCAAGGTATTTAGACGTCGGTGTGAAGCCCAGTTCGACACCCTCAAGGAGCAGGGGCTCGGCACCTAGACTTCCGATCTTAGCCGCGCTGAAAAGTAGCTCAATCAACGAATCCGCGTCGGCCTGTCCGTCCAAAGGCGCATATGGTCAGGCCCAGCCGCTTTTTCAACGCGCCCGACATCGCCCCCCTTACGGTATGAGGCAGCCAATTCGTAGCCTTGGTGATTTCGGCAATTGTTGCCCCATCAGGGGCTTCGAGCATCTCGATCAACATAGCCTGCTTGGTGCCTGCGCGGGTTTTAGGTTTGGGCTGTGCCGGATCAGTTTGCGGTGTTTCCGTTTCGATCCCGATGGCTTGGAGCCCCGCATCGGTAATGACTAGCGTGGTGCCGTGGCCGTCGCCGGTCTTGCGCCATGTGGGTTCGCCCTTGCGGATGTCGGCCTCGACTTCGTCCAAGAGTCCACGCATGATCAGCGGCACGATCACCTTGTTGGCGGCCCCGCCGCGCAGGCGGTCCGGTAGCGGGAGGGCAATGCGGTCAGCCTGTTGGGAGGCGCGCGAAAGGATCAGTGTCTGTGTTTCGGTAAGTTTTTTCATTGGATGGTTTCCTTGGTTTGCGACAGAAACGGAGCCATGTTCAGGATCGGCCGAGGGTCAGTGCCCACCAGTTCACAGGCCATGGCAAGCGAAGGGCAGACGCGCGGGTCACCGGATTCGGTGAGGCCGTAGGCGAAGAACTCCCAGCCGTAACTCTCGCGGTTGGCCCAGATCTGGGTCATGGATTTATTCGCATCAAAGATCAGAAACATCGCATTCGTCTCCGTGGTTCTGGGGCGGCGACCATCGCGGTCCTTCTACCGCCTGAAGCCCCGCGCGCGGCGGGGCGGGGCAGGAAAGCGGGAGGGTCACTCGGCGTATTCGCCCTCCTGAAAGGCGCGGTCGCAAATCTCGCGCAGGTTCTTTGAAATGTCGGCCAGATCACCAACATGTCCCCAGTGGATCTCGTCGGGGCTGGCTTCGAAATGATCAAGGCTCAGGCCCTGCAGTCGGGCAAGCATGGTGTCGATCTCGGCCTTGCGGGTCATGAAGGCAGCGAGTGCCTTGTCATTGCTGCGGGGCATTATTTTGCCTCCCGTGCAGCGGCCAGCCCTGCGGCGTAGGCGGCCTCCAAGGCGGCTTGGACACCCCAGACCGAAACCTCGTGAAAGTCGAGGCTGTCGCTTTTGCGCTCCTCCAGCGTCTCGATGAAGAGGTGCTTTTGGGCAATGCCGGCCAGAAGGTCGGCGGGGGCGGTTTGGTTGGTTTTGGTTGTCATGGTCTGGCTCCTTTTTGGTGTAATCAGATTCGCTCTTATCGCGCATCTAATCAACGATAATCGAAGCAATAACAGTGCTTTATCCGGAAAGATTTGATTGTATATGCAAGGCCTGAGTGAACGGAAATACGCCGCCCATGCAGGCCTGTCGCGCGGTGCTATCCAAAAGGCCAAGACGGCGGGACGGCTGGTGCTGTTCGGTGATGGTTCGATCGATGCGGCGGCCTCGGACAGGAAGCGCGCGGCGATGACCGATCCGTCTAAACAGCGTGGGAGAAGCAACGCAAAACTCAAACCGGTGCCCGATGCAGCCCTCTCGGCCGTAGGCGAAACTCTGCGCGAACAGGGGCTGCAGGCTCCGGCCACCGGCGGTAACACCACTTTCCTGCAGGCCAAGACTGCCAACGAGGTTCTGAAGGCACAGGAACGGCGGTTGAAGCTGCAAAAGATGAAAGGCGAACTCGTGGACAAGGCTCGCGCCAAGGCGCTGGTGTTCCGGCTGGCCCGCGAGGAACGGGATGCCTGGGTCAACTGGCCCGCACGGGCGGCGGCCCTGATGGCAGCAGAACTGTCCTCGGCACTTTCGAAAAACGGGCAGGATGTAACACTGGAGACAAGCCTGATGCAGAAAACCCTTGAGACCCATGTGCGTGCCCAGCTGGAAGAGCTCAGTGGGCATGTCCGGTTCGATCTCACCTGAAACCGCAATTGGCATCGGAGAATTCGACGGACACGATGATCTGCGCCGTGCCTGGGCGGAAGGGCTGCAACCCGACGCTGATCTGACGGTGTCCCAGTGGGCGGACCAGTACCGGATGTTGGCGTCGCGGGCCTCGGCCGAGCCCGGGCGTTACCGCACCAGCCGCACGCCCTACATGCGCGAGATTATGGATGCGCTGTCGCCCAATAATTCTGCCCAGCGGGTGGTGTTCATGAAGGCCGCCCAGGTTGGTGCGACGGAAGCGGGCAACAACATGATCGGGTTCGTAATTGCCCATGCACCGGGTCCGATGCTGGCGGTGCAGCCGACCGTGGAACTGGCCAAGCGAAACTCACGGCAACGGATCGATCCGTTGATCGAGGAAAGTGCGTCCTTGCGAAACAAGGTCCGTCCTTCACGCTCACGCGATGCGGGCAATACTATGCTGTCAAAAGAATTTGCGGGCGGTATTTTGATTATGACGGGCGCAAACTCGGCGGTGGGTCTGCGTTCGACGCCTGCACGTTACATTTTTCTCGACGAGGTCGACGCCTATCCGGCCTCGGCCGATGAGGAAGGTGATCCGGTGTCGCTAGCCGAGGCGCGGTCCCTGACCTTCGCCCATCGGCGCAAGGTTTTTCTGGTGTCAACACCAACGGTGAAAGGGGTGAGCCGGATCGAGAGGGAATTCGAGGCCTCGGACCAGCGCCGGTATTTTGTGCCGTGTCCACATTGTGGCGCGCGGCAATGGCTGAAGTTTCAACGCCTACGATGGGACAAGGGCAGCGTGCCCGGCGAGGGCCATCCGGAAACAGCGGCCTATCATTGCGAAGCTTGCGAACAGCCGATTGCCGAGCATCACAAGACGGCGATGCTGGAAGCAGGCGAATGGCGGGCGACAGCGGAAAGTGCTGACCCGACCACAGTCGGCTACCACCTCTCGGCGCTTTACTCGCCGGTTGGCTGGCTCAGCTGGGAGCGGATTGCGCGCAACTGGGAAGCGGCGCAGGGGTCGGATGATGCCATTCGAGCCTTCAAGAACACCATCCTCGGGGAAACCTGGGTTGAATCTGGTGAAGCGCCGGACTGGCAACGGCTGCTGGACCGAAAGGAAGACTGGGCTGCAGGCACTGTGCCCGCGAATGCCCTATTTCTAACGGCGGGTGCTGATGTTCAAAAGGACCGGATTGAGGTGGATGTCTGGGCTTGGGGGCGCGGGCTGGAAAGCTGGTTGATCGACCACATTGTCATCGAAGGCGGCCCCGGTTCGGAAAGCTGCTGGAATGGTCTCACCGATTTGCTTGGCCGGACATGGAACCATGCCAACGGCAGCCAGATGACCATCGCGCGGCTCGCAATCGACACCGGTTACGAAACCCCGGCGGTTTACGGTTGGGCCCGCAAGGTTGGGTTTGGACAGGTGGCTCCGGTCAAGGGCGTGGAAGGGTTTAATTGGGCCAGCCCTGTTTCGGGGCCGACCTTTGTCGATGCGACCATCGCTGGCAAACGCCTGCGACGCGGCGCGCGGCTCTGGACGGTGGCGGTGTCGACATTCAAATCCGAGACTTACCGGTTCTTGCGTCTTGAACGACCAACGCCCGAGGAACTGGCGGCCGGAACGGATTATCCACTTGGAACCCTGCACCTGCCGGGCTGGATCGACAGCGAATGGCTAAAACAACTGGTCGCCGAGCAACTGGTGACGGTGCGCAACAAGCGCGGGTTCGCCCGGCTGGAGTGGCAGAAGCTGCGTGAACGCAACGAGGCGCTCAATTGTCGGGTCTATGCCCGCGCGGCCGCGTGGATCCTCGGGGCGGACCGCTGGTCCGAAAAGCAATGGGATGAATTGGAACGGCAGGTTGCGGCACCTAATGCAGAAGTTGGCAAAGGTAATGTTACCACACCGCGCCAAGGTCGCCCCGCAAGCCAGCGCCGTTCCGTGCGCTCGAACTATATGAGGTGATCATGGCCACATTGGCAGAACTTAAAATCCGCCGCGAGGCGCTTGCGGCTTCGCGCTCCAGCGGCGTGGCCAAAGTCAGCTATGATGGCAAGACGGTGGAATACCGCAGCCTTGCCGAAATCGACCGCGCCATCGATGTGCTGGACCGGGAGATTGCCGCGCTTGAGGGCCGTCGGGTGATCAGGCAGGTGCGCGTGACCACGACCAAGGGATTGTAATGGGCCTGTTTGATGTGTTCCGCCACAAGGGATCCAGCGGAACTGGCGGCCCAAACGGTGTGCGCGCTCGCCTCGAAGGGGCGATGTCGCGGCGACGACTGCGCGGCTGGCAGCCGCCGCTGGAAAACATCAACTCGCTGGTGGCTTCGGGCGGGCCGCGCTTGCTGGCGCGGTCGCGCGAGTTGGTCTTGACAAACGGGTATGCCGCAAATGCCTGCGAGTCCTATGCGGCCAATCTTGTTGGCGACGGCATCAAGCCCTCGTCTTTGATCGAGGACGGGGAGCTGCGCGACAAGGTTCAGCAGCTCTGGCTCGCCTGGACCCATGAGGCGGATGCGGATGGTCTGACTGACTTTTATGGCCTGCAGGCGATGATCGCGCGCGAAATGTTCGTCGCGGGGGAGTGTTTTGTGCGCATCCGACCACGCCGTACCGAGGACGGCCTGCTGGTGCCGATGCAACTGCAACTTCTGCAATCTGAAATGCTGCCCTTCGAGAAGGTCGAAACCGCACCCAATGGCAACCGCATCCGCTGCGGCATCGAGTTTGACCGGATCGGGCGGCGCGTGGCCTATCATTTTCGCCGCCGCCACCCGGGCGACAGTACCGACCGGAGTGTGGATTTCCCGGAGACGACAAGGGTTCCGGCGGAGGACGTGCTGCACATTTACCGCCCCATTGATGCGGGGCAAATACGTGGCCTGCCGCATGTGGCCCCGGCCATGGTACGGTTGTTTCTGCTCGATCAATACGACGACGCC
>Ga0190303_1001055_pt1 | contig 11215 bp, 7 predicted proteins | sample 48700701_MG_FD_161672 | JGI IMG/M metagenome (GOLD analysis project Ga0190303, IMG submission 161672) | Hydrothermal vent sediment bacterial communities from Southern Trench, Guaymas Basin, Mexico - 4870-07-0-1_MG | ecosystem: Environmental > Aquatic > Marine > Hydrothermal vents > Sediment ...
CTCTCGCTACGCTCGACTTCGCTTTGCGAAGCGGGGTATTAATTTGAATCTGCTCGCTTCGCATTGCGGATACTCTTAATGTTTCGCCGCAAGCGGCGGGGAATAGAACCCGAAGAGATTTATTTAAAGTAAAATCAAAAGAGTCTTATTTTCTTGTGTATTTCATGGGGTTATTCATCTCTCATGGCAGTTGGTTGAACCTATGGGCGTGGTTAGTGTTGATGAAAATCTATTCCCATGATGCCGTTCTACGAGCAGCCCGGTGATGTCCATGACCCCAATGGGCTTTTTCTAGCCTGAGAGTAAAAAAATCAAACCGTTCAGCTGTTATTCAGCATCTTCCGAGTAAATTATCATTACCCGGCTAATTAAAGGTGCTTTATTATGGTTAATCGACGGCTGCTTACTATAATCCTCGGTACATCTCTTTCAGCCAGTTTTGCTTCTGTGAGCGCGGCTGATATGCGTAATCACGATGATAGTAATATTAAGAGGGGGCATTTTCAGGATCATGCCAATGTCGTGAGAAAGCGTCCATCTCATTATTACCGCGAATCCGGTTTCAGATATCGAGATAGGCATTTTAACTCCAGCAGGCGCTTTCGCACACATCACCGGTTTTTGCGACATAATCGGGGTCATGATGGGTTTTTGCTGGGTTTCGGACTTGGACGCTATTATAATAGTAGCTTTAGTTATGATCGCTACGGATATAACGGCCCTGGTTTTGGAGCGAGACATCTCTACAAGCATGATTGGCGCTGTGGATATCGGTATTGACCAAGGTTGACTGTGTTGCTGCAAATGACAATCGTGCCAGGCCAGGCAAAAAAGTGTGGTTATAACTGGGTTGCGATCTTGCACAAATTAAAAGCCAGGAGTTGTTGCTAATGAGTATTAAGGAATCAATAGAGATGAAACTTGTGGCTGAGTTGAGCCCGGAATACCTGCAGGTAACAAATGAAAGTGGTTCTCACAATGTGCCGCCAGGTTCAGAGACTCATTTCAAGGTTGTCGCGGCTGCCTCTGATTTCGAGGGAAAAACGTTGGTGTCTCGTCATCAGCGAGTCTATAAATTGCTGGAGCATGAGCTAAATAATGGGGTGCATGCGCTAGCGCTACATCTCTTTTCTCCTCTTGAGTGGGCAGAGTCGGTGGATCGCCCCCTTGAGTCTCCTCCCTGCGCCAGTGTCGACAAAAGCCGCTCCGCAGGTTGAGGTGGTAATGTTGCAGCTAAACTATGTGGGTCAGATCTGACCAATTTAGCCAGCTGTTGTGGATATTCTCCCTGTTTTTTCTTCTCTGGCGTTATGTCTGTGCTGGCTGGCCTACAGACATATGCAAATTTAATTAACCTTTTGTGAATCTGGTGGTAAACTTGCGCCCCGCGTTCGCTTGGGTAAAAGTCTGTTGCCAATAAGCATGGCCCTGATAGTAAGGTAGCTTGTTGAAAAAGCGACATAAAGTTATTTTCTTCCTGCGCAGCAGGGTAAATAATCCTCGTGCTCACAAGTTAGGTGTGGCTGATATGAAACCCAGCCTCTGAAGAGTTACTGTTGTTGGTACCAGGGAGGGCCGAGCCAGGATTTATCCGTGGCTATCAATATTACAGACGCTGCTAAAAGTAAGCATAATTGAGATTTTAAGGAGATTTGGTATGGCCAAATATGTGGCCTTTAAGAGGGCAAACGGTCTACCTGAAAAGCAGGGTCTATACGATCCGCAGTTCGAGAAAGATGCCTGCGGTGTTGGGTTTGTCGCCCATATCAAGGGTCAGGCAAGCCACCAGATAATTCTGGATGCTGCGCATGCATTGTGTCGCATGGATCATCGTGGCGGCGCTGGTTGTGAGCCTAATACGGGTGATGGTGCTGGCATTCTTACTGGATTCCCACACGAATTTTTGGCCAAGGTTGCGCAGCGTGACCTAGGTATCCGCCTGCCCGAAAAAGGCAAATTTGCAGCGGGTAACGTATTTCTGCCGGTTGATGATAAAGAGCGTGAGTTTTGCAAATCAAAAGTTAATCAGTTGATTGAAGAGCAGGGGCTTACTCTTTTGGGGTGGAGAACCGTACCGGTAGATCCAGCAGGGGCAGACGTTGGCCCTGCCGCATTAGCAGCCAGACCCCATATAGAACAGCTATTTATTGGTGCTCAACCCGGTGTTGAAGGCGATGAGCTGGAGCGCCAGTTGTACCTGCTGCGCAAAACCGCTACCCGGATTCTGCGTAATGACGATAATCTAACAGGCCTGTTTTATTTTTGTAGCCTTTCTACCAAGGTTCTTATCTATAAGGGTATGCTGACCCCGGCGCAAGTTTGTAAGTTTTATGAAGACCTGCGTGATCCGGAATATCAATCCCATCTTGCCATGGTTCATTCGCGTTTCAGCACCAATACCTTTCCATCATGGGATCGTGCTCAACCGAACCGTTTTATGAGTCACAACGGTGAGATCAATACCCGTATGGGCAATTTGAACTGGATGGCCGCCCGTGAAGGTGTTGTGCACAGTAAATTATTTGGCGACAAGCTGCCACAGCTGTTTCCGGTGATTGAGCCGGACTGCTCAGATTCAGGCAGCTTTGATAATGTGCTTGAGTTTTTATTGATGAATGGTCGCAGCCTCCAGGAAGCGATCACGATGATGATCCCGGAAGCGTGGCAGAATGACACCACCATGTCTCAGCAAAAGCGCGATTTCTATGAGTACCACTCCATGTTGATGGAACCCTGGGATGGCCCGGCCTCAGTGGCTTTTACCGATGGGCATTATATCGGTGCGGTTCTGGATCGTAATGGATTGAGGCCAAGCCGTTACTATATAACTCACGATGATCATGTAATTATGGCCTCTGAAGTGGGTGTGGTAGAGATCGAGCCGGAAAATGTTAAATACAAAGGTCGGTTACGTCCGGGTAAGATGTTCCTTATAGATTTTGAGCAGGGGCGGATGATTACCGATGAAGAGCTAAAGGATGATTTTGCTCGTCAGCGCCCCTATGGAGAATGGCTGAAAGACCAGAAAATTGAGCTGGGTAAACTGCATACGGAAGAGGAGCCTCATGGCTTTGATCCTGACAATCTTTTATCGAGAATGCAGGCTTTTGGCTATAGCGTAGAAACGATGCAATTTATGTTGCTACCACTGGTCACGCAAGCACGTGACCCGGTTGGTTCAATGGGTAATGATTCTGCGCTGGCTTGTCTTTCCGATAAACCCCGCATGATCTATGACTACTTTAAACAGCTTTTTGCCCAGGTGACCAACCCGGCGATAGACTCCATTCGAGAAGAGGTTGTCATGACACTCGAATGCTGTATCGGCCCTGAGGGTAATCTTCTGGAAAGTACCCGTCAGCACGCACACCGTCTTGTGGTGCCACACCCCATCCTCTCTAATGAAGAGATGGCGGCACTGCGTCATATAGATCACAAGCATGTGGAGCATCGTGCCTGGACGTCCAAAACTATTGATATTACTTTTCCCCGAGCTGAGGGGAAGCAGGGGTTGGCCACTGCCCTTGAGCGCATCTGCTCAGAAGCGTCACAGGCCATCCAGGAGGGACGTAGTCTGGTCGTACTCTCAGACAGGGGGATTAGCCAGGATCGAGTGCCTGTTAGCGCGTTGTTGGCTACTGGGGCGGTACACCACCACCTGGTGCAGCGGCATGAACGGACCCGTATCGGTATTATTGTCGAGTCTGGTGAGGCCCGGGAAGTGCATCATCACTGTTTGCTAATAGGTTATGGTGCGGATGCCATCAACCCCTATCTTGCCTTTGAAGCGCTTTGGCAGGCGCAAAGAGATGGTCTGCTTGAAGGTGAAGCTTATGACCATGATGATAAGATTATAGCGGCTTACCGCAAGGGTGTGGTTAAGGGTATGCTCAAGGTGATGGCCAAAATGGGCATCTCTACATTACAGTCCTACAAAGGAGCGCAAATATTTGAGGCGGTAGGTCTTGCTGATGATGTGATTAAGCGCTGTTTCAAAGGTACCGCTAGCCGAGTTTCAGGTGTTGATCTGGAAGTGCTTGCTGAAGAAGCGATACGCCGACATCAATTAGCTTTTCCTGCACGTGAGCAGGTTCTTATCCCTGTGCTGCCCAATAATGGTGAGATACACTGGCGTGCTGGCGGCGATCAGCATATGTGGGACCCCCAGGCGATAGCTGAGCTGCAACTGGCCTCAAGAACCAATGACAAAGATGCCTACAGGCGGTTTGCCGAGCAGACCAATAAATTTAACACTCGTAATTGTACCCTGCGTGGGTTGATGGAATTCAACATGGGTGCCACCAGCGGCCCCATAGACCTGGATCAGGTGGAGCCGGCGAAGGAGTTGGTCAAGCGCTTTGCAACCGGAGCGATGAGCTTTGGCTCGATATCCAAGGAAAGTCACGAATCCTTGGCGATTGCGATGAATCGTCTGGGAGGGAAATCCAATACCGGCGAGGGTGGTGAGGACTCAAAACGTTTTGAGCCCATGAAAAACGGTGACTCAAAACGCTCTGCAATCAAGCAGATTGCATCGGGTCGTTTTGGTGTGACAGCCTGGTATCTGGCGAATGCTGATGAACTACAGATCAAGATTTCTCAGGGTGCTAAACCGGGCGAGGGTGGTGAGCTGCCTGGTAGTAAGGTGGATGAGAATATTGCCCGTATTCGCCACTCTACTCCAGGCGTTGGACTGATCAGCCCACCGCCACACCATGATATCTACTCCATCGAGGATATGGCGCAACTAATCCATGATCTGAAGAATGCCAATCGTTCAGCGCGTATCAGCGTTAAGTTGGTGGCTGAAGTGGGCGTGGGTACCATCGCAGCCGGTGTTACCAAGGCAAAAGCGGACCATATTGTAATTGCCGGTCATGATGGCGGTACTGGGGCGTCTCCCATTACCTCCATTAAACATGCCGGTCTGCCCTGGGAGCTAGGGCTTGCAGAAACGCACCATACCCTGGTGATGAATGACCTGCGTTCACGGGTGGTATTGCAGACTGACGGTCAATTGAAAACCGGTCGGGATGTTGCTATTGCGGCTCTGTTGGGTGCAGAGGAGTTCGGTTTTGCTACGGCACCGCTGATTACTCAAGGCTGTATCATGATGCGTAAATGCCATCTAAACACCTGCCCGGTGGGTATTGCGACACAGGACCCGGAACTGCGTGCTAAGTTCAAGGGCAAGCCAGAATATCTGGTGAACTATCTCTTTATGATTGCCGAAGAGTTACGCAACATCATGGCTCAACTAGGTTTTCGTAACCTGAATGAGATGATCGGGCGCAGTGACCTGCTGGAGATGAATGCAGCTATCGAGCACTGGAAATCATCAGGGATTGATCTGACCGATATATTGAGTGTCGCGCCAAAAGCACATGATCAGGTAGAGATCTATAAGGTGATAGACCAGGATCATGGCCTAGACCTTGCGTTGGATAATCAGATTATCGAACAAGCTGAACCCGCATTAGAGCGAGCCGAAAAAGTGAAAATTGAGCTGCCGGTCATCAATACCAACCGAGTAGTAGGGACTATGTTGTCTCATGAGATCGTCCGGCGCTGGGGCGCAGAAATGCTACCTGACGATACTGTGCATATTAAGTTGACCGGTTCGGCAGGGCAGAGTCTCGGGGCATTTCTAGCCAAGGGCGTTACGATTGAAGTAGAGGGTGATGCCAATGACTATATTGGGAAGGGGCTTAGTGGCGGCCGCGTGGTTGTCTACCCTCCCAAGCAGAGTAGTTTTAAGGCCGAGGAAAATATCCTGATCGGCAATGTGGTACTTTATGGTGCTACTGCAGGCGAAGCCTATTTTCGTGGAATTGCTGCTGAGCGGTTTTGCGTGCGTAACAGCGGAGCCAGTACTGTTGTCGAAGGAGTTGGGGATCACGGCTGTGAATACATGACGGGCGGCAGGGTTGTCGTACTGGGTGAAACAGGCTGGAACTTTGCCGCAGGCATGAGTGGCGGTATTGCTTATGTGCTTGATGAAGCCGGTGATTTTGCCAGTAGATGCAATCCTGGAATGGTGGGTCTGGAAACTATGCGCGATGACGATGACATTGCTGAGTTGCGACGCCTGGTTGAGAATCACGCCAAATATACCGGTTCAGAGGTTGCTCAGCGATTGCTGCAGAACTGGGACGAGACACTGACCAAATTTGTCAAGGTGATGCCACTTGACTACAAGCGAGTGTTGGAAGAGCAGCAACAGAAAAAACTTGCAGAACAGCAGCTGGCTCGGGGTGACAAGCCTGTGGGGCAAACTGCAACAATAGCGCAATAGTCAGGTTTTAAAAGTTTATACATAGAGTAAGTGTATATGGGAAAAATTACAGGATTTAAAGAAGTTGAGCGTAAAACCGAACCCTACAGGGGTGTGGTCGAGCGCCTTGTTGATTATGACGAGCTGTATTGCGAGCATGACGAGCCGCATCTGCGCAGTCAGGGTTCGAGATGCATGGATTGTGGAGTCCCCTTTTGCCAGTCGGTAACGGGTTGCCCTGTCGATAACCTAATTCCAGAGTGGAATGATCTGGTTTATAGAGGGCGATGGCGAGAGGCAGCCGACCGGTTGCAAAAGACCAATAATTTCCCTGAGTTTACTGGCCGGGTTTGCCCCGCACCCTGTGAGGGTGCCTGTGTGCTGGGTATAACCAATCCACCGGTCACGATCAAGAATATTGAAAATGCCATTATTGATCGTGCCTACGAAGAGGGTTGGGTTACTACCGGGGCGCCAACACAGCGTACCGGGAAAAAAGTAGCTATTATTGGCTCCGGGCCGGCAGGTTTAGCCGCTGCGTCCCAATTGAATAGTGTTGGCCATTCGGTAACCGTCTATGAGCGGGCTGATCGATTGGGCGGGTTGATGATGTATGGCATCCCCAATATGAAGCTAGGCAAGGATGTAGTTGAGCGCCGGTTGGGGCTGATGCGTGAAGCGGGCGTTCAATTTGTGACTAGTACCGATGTGGGTGGTCAAGGGCATGGTGCGATCAGTGTCCAGGAGTTGCAGGATGCCAATGATGCTGTGTTACTGGCAACCGGCGCAACCCAGCCCCGCGACCTACCAGCGCCTAATCGTGACCTGAAGGGTGTTCATTTTGCGATGGAGTTCCTTAAGGCTCATACCAAAAGCTATCTTGATTCAAATCTGGATAATGGCCAATATATATCGGCCAAAGACAAGCACGTTATTGTTATCGGTGGCGGTGATACCGGCACCGACTGTATCGGTACATCTTTGCGCCATGGTTGCAAATCTGTTGTTAACTTTGAACTGCTCCCCAAGCCACCACAGCAGCGAGCGGAAAATAACCCCTGGCCCCAGTGGCCAAAGATTCTTCGTACCGACTATGGTCATGAAGAAGCTGTACACAATTTCAGTGAGGACCCCCGTACATACTGTATCCTGACCAAAGAATTTATTGGTAATGATGCGGGTGAGATTAAAGCTATTAAGACCGTTAATGTTGAATGGGTTGAAAAAGAGGGGCAGTTCTCTTTCGTAGAAGTGGCGGGTAGTGAAAAGGTATGGGAAGCAGACCTGGTTTTGCTGGCCATGGGTTTTCTTGGGCCTGAGCACTATCTACTGGATGGCCTTGAGTTGGAGCTTGATCAACGCAGCAACTATAAGGCGGAATATGGCCACTTTACCACCTCTATACCGGGCGTTTTTGCTGCGGGTGATTGCCGTCGAGGTCAGTCCCTGGTCGTCTGGGGTATTAACGAAGGGCGTGGTGCAGCACGAGAAATAGACCGTTTTATGATGGGTGACACCGCACTGGTGTGATCGGTTATGTGTGATTGAGAAGCCCCTTTTCGCAGGGGCTTTTTTTTCGATGTGATTCTTACAAAATAACGTTGGAACTGGAGAGCAGGCTATGAAACAGGCTTTTATTTGTGATGCAATACGCACACCTATTGGTCGCTATGGCGGGTCGCTGGCACCTGTCAGAACGGATGACCTGGGCGCCATCCCCATTCGAGCATTGATGGAGCGTAACCCCTCAGTGAACTGGAGCCGAGTAGACGAGGTTATTTTTGGCTGTGCCAACCAGGCCGGTGAAGATAATCGTAACGTTGCACATATGAGTGGTTTGCTTGCCGGGTTGCCTGTCGATGTACCGGGAATGACTATAAATCGCCTTTGTGGCTCGGGTATGGATGCTGTTGGTAGTGCAGCTCGTGGCATTAAAACCGGAGAGCTTGATCTGGTGATCGCTGGTGGAGTTGAGTCGATGTCCAGGGCACCCTTTGTGACCGGCAAGGCTGACTCGGCATTTAGCCGCAGGGCTGAGATTTACGACACCACTATCGGGTGGCGTTTTGTCAATAAACTGATGAAACAGCAGTATGGTGTCGATTCGATGCCGGAAACAGCGGAGAATGTAGCGGCAGATTATAATATCAGCCGGTTAGATCAGGATAAATTTGCTCTGCTGAGCCAGCAGCGTGCCGCAACGGCTCAGGCTGCGGGCATTTTTGCCGAAGAGATTGTGCCGGTCAGCATTCCTCAACGTAAAGCCGACCCGTTGTTGGTGGATGTTGACGAGCACCCCAGGGGAGACACTCGCCTGGAAGCGCTTCAGAAACTGGGAACACCCTTTCGTAAAAATGGAACTGTGACTGCGGGTAATGCTTCTGGGGTTAATGATGGCGCCTGTGCATTGCTGTTGGCATCTGAAGAAGCGGTTTCTACCTATCAGCTTGCCCCCAAAGCGAGGGTTGTGGCTATGGCAACGGCGGGTGTGGAGCCCAGGATTATGGGAGTGGGCCCGGTTCCTGCAGTCCGCAAGGTGCTTGAAAAAACAGGCTTGACGCTCAATGATATAGATATTATTGAGCTTAATGAGGCTTTTGCCGCCCAGGGGCTGGCAGTGCTGCGAGAGCTTGGCCTGGCTGATGACTCTCCTAAGGTAAACCCAAACGGTGGCGCTATTGCGCTAGGGCATCCGCTGGGTATGAGTGGCGCCAGACTGGTGACCACCGCCACTTATCAACTACACCGAACTGGAGGCCGTTATGCGCTTTGTACCATGTGTATAGGGGTTGGGCAGGGCATCGCTCTGATCATTGAGCGGGTGTGAGTTAATTCAGGCAATCTGGCCTGGATTTAGGGATGAGCTTGTAAAGAAATATTCTGTTGATTGAGAGTTATTTATGTCACTACCAAACCCTGCCCCGAGAAAGCTGCTCCACAACCGGGTAGTAAACTGCTACGGTTATCAACGTGAAGATGGGCTATGGGATATCGAAGGCCACGTAAAAGACACCAAAACCTATCTGTATACCAATAGCCAAAAAGATTTTCCTGTCGGTGAGCCGATACATGAGATGTGGCTACGTTTAACGATGGATCTGGATTTCAAGATCTATGATGTACAGGCGCAAGTTATTGCTTTTCCCAAGCGTGGCTGTGGAGATATTGCCGATCATTTCAAATGCTTGATTGGCCAGAGCATCGGTCCCGGATGGAAAAAAAGAGTGAAGGAGCTGGTCGGTGGAAAAAAAGGATGCACTCATCTGGTCGAGCTGCTTGGACCTATTGCCACCACTGCATTTCAGGCTATGCATGAGGATATTTTGCAGAATTTGGGTGATTCCGGGCGCCCAGGCTTCATCGATACCTGTCATATTTTGGCCTCAGATGGCCCCGAAGTGAAAAGCCGCTGGCCCCAGTTCTATACAGGTAAAGATTGATAAACCTTGGTGAGTAATGCTGCGGGTAAAACTATTGATTGTCTGGTTCTGGATGAAATGCCCAGTTAATACAATAGGCCATTACTGCTGCCAAAATGTCCCGAAAATGAAAGAATTCGGCATGAATAGCCGTATGTAGTTGAGAATAGGCTAATTCGTTTAGCGGCTTGTTAAATAAGGGTGTAGAATAGCGCTCTTTTCTTGTTGAGACCTTTGGGCGCGATGGAAATTAATTCAACTTTAGAGATAATACAAGATATTCAGCAGGGTAAAATGGTCATCCTTATGGATGATGAAGATCGTGAAAATGAAGGCGATCTGATTATTGCCGCAGAGAAAGTCACCCCTGAAATTATCAACTTCATGGCTCGACATGCCTGTGGGCTGATCTGTTTGACCCTCACAAAAGATCGCTGCGAGCAGTTACGCTTGCCACTGATGGTGAGAGACAATAATGCTCAGCACGCAACCAATTTTACCGTTTCGATTGAAGCGGCAGAGGGCGTTACAACCGGTATCTCCGCTGCCGACAGAGCGGTAACCGTTCAGGCGGCGGTGGCCGGCGATGCTAAGCCGGAAGATATTGTTCAGCCCGGCCATATTTTCCCGTTGATGGCAAGCCCTGGCGGTGTCTTAAGCCGTGCAGGGCACACTGAGGCGGGCTGTGATCTGGCCGCCCTGGCCGGATTTGAGTCGGCTGCGGTCATCGTAGAGATAATGAACCAGGATGGCACCATGGCACGGCGGCCGGATCTGGAAAAATTCGCAGAACAGCATAACCTTAAAATTGGCACCATCGCCGATCTGATCCACTATAGGATACTGCACGAGAAGACAGTGGTTCGTATGGGTGAGCAACTTCTTGATACCCCGTATGGGGAGTTTCAGCTGGTCATTTATCAGGATACAACCCAGCACGATATACACTACGCCCTTATCAAGGGAGAGATTGACCCGGATCGAGAACCGCTGGTGAGAATATCACAGTTGGAAACCTTTCGTGATGTGATCGGCTCGCAGTTGAGTACCCGCAAGAGCTGGTCACTGCCTGACTCCCTGCAACGTATTGCCGAGGATGAGGAGGGCGTACTGGTAATTCTGGCGGGCCATCACCCCTCGATCGATCTTATTAATAGAGGGGAGGGGGGCAATAAAGTAATCAGCCAAAGCCCACTGGTTGTACCCCCCGGGAGTAGCATGCAAAATACCGTGGGAACGGGGTCTCAAATTCTTCGTGACCTGGGGGTGCGCAAAATGCGTCTGCTCAGTCCGCAGATAAAATATACCGGACTTTCTGGATTTGATCTCGAAGTAGTTGAGTATATCGATCCGCCCTGAGCAGACACCCTACACCTCTGCATTATTTTCTGAGCGGTCACCAGCCTTGCGTTTCCCAGTTTACAAACACAACTGCTTTGTGATCTGGGGGCGTCTGACCCAAGATTCATCTGCCATGCAAACGCTGTGTTTGGCTATAGCTTTATAGAAGGTGGGCTATTCA
>Ga0190303_1001056_pt1 | contig 11211 bp, 13 predicted proteins | sample 48700701_MG_FD_161672 | JGI IMG/M metagenome (GOLD analysis project Ga0190303, IMG submission 161672) | Hydrothermal vent sediment bacterial communities from Southern Trench, Guaymas Basin, Mexico - 4870-07-0-1_MG | ecosystem: Environmental > Aquatic > Marine > Hydrothermal vents > Sediment ...
CCCTTAACATAAATCCTATTATCCTCTAATTTTACCTCTACTTTATCCGGTATTAAAATTGGTTTTTTTCCAATTTTGGACATGATTAAAAAGTCAAAAGTCAAAGCGCAAAAGTCAAAACTGAATGAATTTAATTTTTTTATTATTTAATTTTTTCTTTTGTTGAAACTTCATTAGTTTTAAGTTTTGAGTTTTAAGTTGTAGCTTTGAATTTTGAGCTTTGAGTTTTGAGTTTTTACTACCATACCTCACAAACCACTTCTCCTCCCAATTTTCTTTTTTTTGCCTCTTTTGCTGTCATCAAACCTTGTGATGTTGAAATGATAGCCACTCCATAACCACCTCTTGGTGGTTTGATTTTCTTATATGGCAAATATATCCTTCTTGATGGCTTTGAAACTCTCTTTGTACCTTGAATAACTGGTTCGTTGTCTTTGTATTTCAAAAATATTCTTAGAATCTTTTTTTGTTTTCTAAATTTACGCTCTATTTTCTCAATAAAGCCCTCTTTCAATAAAATATTTGCAATTTGATATTTCAACTTAGAATAAGGAATGTCAACCGTTTTATGCCTTACGGCCTGAGCATTTTTAATTCTTATTAACATGTCCGCAATTGGATCGGTCATTACCATAGTTTTACCAACTTGATTTTCTTACTCCGGGAATAAGACCTTTTCGTGCCAATTCTCTAAAGCAAATTCGGCATAAGCCAAATTTGCGTAGATAGCCTCTTCTTCTTCCACACCTAAAACATCTTCGAACAATGCGAGTTTTATATTTTGGTGGTTTTTTTGATTTTACAATCTGTGCTTTTGTTGACATACTCGATATTTCGAAATTTCGATATTTTTCGACATTTCGACATTTCGATATTTCGAAATTTCGATATTATTTAAGGGGAAAACCTAATAATCTAAACAGTTCTTCTGCTTCTTCTCTTGTTTTGGCATTAGTAACAATTGTAATCTCAAACCCAAAAATCCTACCTACAGACTCTGATGCAACCTCAGGAAATACAATATGTTCTTTTACTCCAATTGTCAAATTACCTTGCTTGTCTATAGATTTAGGATCAATTCCTTTAAAGTCTCTTGTTCTTGGGAGAGCAATATGAATTAATCTGTCCAAAAAATCATACATCTTTTTCCTTCTTAAAGTAACCTTTGCTCCTATTGGCATACCTTTTCTTATTTTAAAACCAGAAACCGACTTTCTAGCCAACGTCAAAACTGGCCTCTGTCCACAAACTAAAGCCAAATCATTTAGAATATCCTGGTAAATTTTTTCTCTTTCTTGTTTTGCCTTCTGGGCAACCTGTCTACCAAAACCAGTATTTATAACTACCTTTTCAATCTTTGGTACCGCCATGGGGCTCTTATAATTAAACTTCTTCATCATCGCTGGCACTACTTCTTTTTTATATTTTTCTTGTAACTTCATCATCATCTAATCTTTAATTTTGACTTTTGCGCTTTGAGTTTTGAGTTTTTATTATATTGTCTGTCCGCATTTTTTACAAACTCTATATTTTTTACCTTCAACTATCTTTCTTGCAACGCGAGTTGCTTTTCCACACTTTGGACATATAAGTTTTACATTGGAAATGTGAATCGGTCCGGGCTTTTCAACAATCTGTCCTTTTTCTCCTTCCTTCCGTGGTCTTTGATGTTTCTTTTGCATATTTAAACCCTCAACCAAAACCCTTTCCTTTTTGGGCATTACTTTAATTACCTTACCCTTCCTTCCTTTATCATCTCCCGAAATTACCATTACCATATCACCTTTTTTGATTCTCATTTTCATAAGTTTATAAGATAAAAATTATAGCGGGACAAGTGCTGACAAGAGAAAGCGAAGAAAGTAATTTTTATGGAGCATCCGAGGCCTGAGCGGGCATGGTTCGAGCGGAGCGAGAGAGCGAAGGCCGAGGTAAGTGAGCGAGCGCGCCGGGCGAGCGAACGGCTCCTAAAAATTACTTTCTGAGCGATTTTTCATAATTGCTTGTCGAGCGATTTTTCAAATTACTTTCTGAGCGTTTATTTCTTATTCATTTCTCAATGAAATACCGGGCTAAGCCCGGTATTTCAAAAGGCTTAATTTGTCTTTTCTTGTTTTAATTTTTTTTCAGTTTTTCCATAAAATTTACATTTTGATCTGCACATCCACTCCGCTTGGCAGATTTAAATCTCCTAATGCTTCAATAAGCTTCTGAGGCGGATTATAAATATCTATCAATCTCTTGTGCACCCTTATTTCAAACTGCTCTCTCGCATCTTTATGCACAAAAGTTGATCGATTCACTGTATACTTATGAATTTCCGTAGGCAAAGGTACCGGACCAGAAACTTCGGCTCCATATCTTATAGCAGTCTCTACTATCTGGCGAGCACTTTTATCTAAAACTTTATAATCGTACGCTCGCAGTTTTATGCGAATTCTTGTCTTTGTAGCCTCCTGAACCTTGGTTTTCTTGCTTTCCATTCTCGTATTTCTCTTAAAAGATTAATTTAATTTTATTTGATAATTTTGGTTACAACACCTGCTCCAACCGTTTTTCCACCTTCTCTAATAGCAAATCTTTGCTTTTCTTCAATTGCAACTGGCTGAATAAGTTTAATTTTTAAATTTACAGTATCTCCAGGCATCACCATCTCGGTCCCTTCGGGCAAAGCCACCTCCCCTGTCACATCAGCAGTTCTGATATAAAACTGTGGTTTATATCCAGAGAAAAATGGTGTATGTCTTCCTCCTTCTTCTTTTGTCAAAACATATACTTCTGCTTCAAACTCTGTATGAGGAGTAATTGTGCCGGGCTTTGCAACAACTTGCCCTCTCTCTACATCTTCTTTTTTAAGACCTCTTAAAAGAATACCAATGTTATCACCTGCTCTTGCTTCATCTAGAGTTTTATTGAACATCTCTAAACTTACTGCTGTTGTCTTCTGGGTTGGTCTCAAACCCACAATTTCTACTTCTTCACCCGGTTTAATTATTCCTCTCTCAACTCTTCCGGTAACAACAGTCCCTCTTCCTTCAATTGAAAAAATATCTTCAATTGCCATCAAAAATGGCTTATCTACTTCTCTTACAGGTTCTGGAATATATTCATCTAATGCTTTTACTAATTCTAAAATTGGCTTTGCTGCCTCATCATCTGCTGATTGAACCTCCAAAGCTTTAAGCGCTGAACCTCTAATAACAGGTACTTCATCTCCAGGAAAATCATATTTCTTTAAAAGTTCCCTAACCTCTGATTCAACTAAATCAATCATTTCAGGATCTTCAACTGCATCACATTTATTTAAGAATACAATTATTGCCGGGACTCCAACTTGCCTTGCCAAAAGAATATGTTCTCTTGTTTGGGGCATTGGTCCATCAACTGCAGATACTACTAAAATTGCCCCGTCCATCTGTGCTGCTCCTGTAATCATATTTTTAATGTAGTCAGCATGTCCGGGACAATCAATATGAGCATAGTGTCTCTTTTCTGTCTCGTACTCAACATGACAGATATTAATCGTAAGTCCTCTTGCTTTTTCCTCAGGCGCTGAATCGATTTGTTCAACTGTTTTCTCAGAGGCTTTAAAACCTTTTAGCCTTAAGACTTTCAAAATTGCGGCAGTCAAGGTGGTTTTTCCATGATCCACATGACCAATTGTTCCAACATTAAGATGAGGTTTTGTTCTTTCAAATTTTTCTTTCTCTGCCATATTTTTGCTTTTTATTTTTTATTTTTAAAAGTTAATTGTTTCATTGTAAAAAGTCAACCTTTGGATTGAGTTTTATTTTAATATAACATTAAAGAGGCAAATCATCAATAGTAAGACCTTTTGATTCCTGATCTTTTTGCTCTTCGGATAAAAGGATTGTTTCTTCTTCCTTTATTTCTTCAGGGTCACTTTTTTGTACTTCTGAAGATACATTATTGCTTAGTTGCCCATTTATATCTTCCATTAAATAGTCATCAACTGAAGAAATCACCATCGTAGGTTTTCCATCTTCAACAATTATTATTTTTGCCTTTCCTTTCTTTAATAGTTTTTTAATTAGACGCAGGTCCATAGTTTTGAATTAAAATCTATATAGATATTTTAATCATTTATTTCATTTTTTCAAGTCTTTTACCTTTTTCCTTCGATAATTTCTTGGGCAATATTCTCTGGAACTTTTTCGTAGTGGTCAAATTCCATGGTAAATGATCCTCTGCCCTGAGTCAACGATCTTAGAGTAGTTGCATAGCCAAACATTTCTGCTAAAGGAACATGTGCTTCTATTACCTTTACATTACTTCTGTCAAAAGTCTCTAAAATCTTACCCCTTTTTGAATTCAAGTCTCCTATAACATCTCCAAAATATTCTGAAGGCACTGTTACTTCTAATCTCATTATTGGCTCTAATAAAATTGGTTTTGCTTTTTTAACAGCCTCTTTTAGGGCAATAGAACCAGCAATTTTAAAAGCAGCCTCTGATGAGTCTACCTCATGAAAAGATCCATCATAAAGAGTAACCTGCATATCTACCAAGGGATAACCGGCTAAAACTCCCTCTTCCATAGCCTCTTTAACTCCTTTTTCAACCGCGGGAATAAATTCTTTTGGAATAATTCCTCCTTTTATTTCATCTATAAATTTATATCCTTCTCCTCTTTTTAAAGGCTCTACTTTCAACCAAACATGTCCATATTGTCCTCTTCCTCCGCTTTGTCTGATATATTTTCCTTCCGCTTCTGCCATCTGCAAAATTGTCTCTTTGTAAGCTACTTGAGGCCTACCCACATTAGCATCCACCTTAAACTCTCTTCTTAACCTATCAACAATAATCTCCAAATGTAATTCTCCCATTCCAGAAATTATTGTTTCTCCAGTCTCTTGATCTGTTTTCACTCTAAAGGTAGGATCTTCTTCGGCAAGCTTTTTTAAAGCCAATGACAACTTTTCCTGATCAGCTCTTGTTTTTGGTTCAATTCTTATAGAAATTACCGGCTCGGGAAAAGTAATTTCCTCTAAAACTATAGGGTGGTTTGGATCACAAAGAGTATGTCCGGTTTTTACTCCTTTCAATCCTACTGCTGCAGCTAAATCTCCGGCAAAAACCTGATCAATCTCTTCTCTGTGATTTGCATGCATTCTTACAATTCTTCCAATTCTTATTTTCTCTTGTGTTGCCGTATTAAGCACAGCCTCCCCGCTTTTTAAAGTGCCCGAATATGCTCTAAAATAAGTCAATGTTCCTACATAAGGATCAGTTGCTATTTTAAAGGCTAAAGCCGCAAAAGGTTCATTGTCATCTGGTTTTCTCTCAATTACTTCTCCGGTTCTTGGATCTTGTCCTTGAATTGGAGGAAGGTCTATTGGAGATGGGAGATAATAAATTACCGCGTCCAAGAGAGGCTGAATTCCTTTGTTTCTAAGGGCTGCCCCACATAAAACAGGAACTAATTTATAATTAATTACACTTTTTCTTAAACTCTCTCTTATCTCTTTTGGTGTCAACTCTTTTCCTTCTAGATATTTTTCCAAAAGAACCTCATCCTCTGATGCTATTTTTTCTAACATCTTATCTCGCCACTGGGCTGCTTTTTCCTTTAACCCCTCTGGAATCTCTCCAATTACAACTTTTTCTCCATGATCCCCTTCAAACCGATAACTTTTCATAGTAATTAAATCTATCACTCCCTCATGATTTGCTTCTTCTCCTATTGGAATTTGAATTGCTATGGCATCTTTTGTCAATTTATCCCAAATTGATTGGAGGCTTTTTTCAAAAGAGGCTCCCATTCTGTCAAGTTTGTTTATGAAGCAAATCCTTGGAACCTTAAATTTATCTGCCTGACGCCAAACAGTTTCAGATTGTGCCTCAACTCCTGCTACCCCATCAAATACAACGATTGCGCCATCTAAAACTCTTAAAGATCTCTGTACTTCTGCGGTAAAATCAATATGTCCGGGAGTATCAATAATATTAATTCTATATTCAAGTTTTCTTCTTTCTTTTGGGTCCACTTCTAAAAATGTCTTTCCACCTAATAACTTTTGACTTTCCTCAATTGGAACCCAAAAACAGGTTGTAGCCGCTGCGGTGATTGTAATTCCTCTTTCTTTTTCTTGTTCCATCCAATCCATAATTGCCTGCCCCTCATGTACTTCTCCTATTTTGTGAGAGATTCCAGTGTAAAATAAAACGCGCTCGGTAACTGTAGTTTTGCCGGCATCAATATGGGCAATTATTCCAATGTTTCTGTATTTCTCAATAGGATATAATCTCATAATTTCGATATTTCGATATTTCGATATTTCGAAATTTCGTGTTTACTATGCATAATGGGCAAAGGCTTTATTGGCTTCTGCCATTTTGTGCATATTTTCTTTCTTTTTAACCGCACTGCCGGTATTATTATATGCATCTATCAATTCTTGGGCTAATTTTTCTTCCATAGGTTTACCTTTTTTGCTCCTTGCTGCTTCAACTATCCAGCGCAAAGCTAACGCTATGCGCCTTGCTTCTTTTACCTCCATTGGAACCTGATAAGTAGCCCCACCAATTCTACGAGGTCTTACTTCAAGTATCGGACCTGCATTTTTAAGCGCACCCTCAAAAACCTCAAGCGGATCTTTGTTTAATTTCTCCTTTATAATTTCAAAAGCATTGTAGACTATCCTCCTTGCTAAAGATTTCTTACCTTTTCTCATTACATAATTAATAAGTTTTGTAACTAAAGCACTTCCGTATTTTGGATCCGGCTCTAATTCTCTTCTTTTAACTTTTCTCCCTCTTTTTCCCATAAATCCGTTGATCAATAATTATTGTGAAGGTTTTTTTGTTCCATATTTTGATCTTGATTGTTTTCTCCCCTCAACTCCTGCTACATCTAAGGCCCCTCTCACAACCTTATAACGAATACCTGGTAAATCTTTTATCCTGCCTCCTTTTATTAAAACAATTGAGTGTTCTTGAATATTATGTCCCTCCCCTGGAATATAAGCGGTAACCTCCATTCCGTTTGAAAGCCTAACTCTACATACTTTTCTCAATGCAGAATTTGGCTTTTTAGGGGTAACTGTAAACACTTTCAAGACAACTCCTCTTTTAAAGGGAGAAGGCCAATAGACCGGTTTATTTTTTAAAGTATTAAAGCCAAAGCTCAAAGCAGGAGCCTTGCTTTTCTTTTTTGGTCTTTCTCTTCCTTTTTTGATTAGTTGAGAAAATGTTGGCATTTTCTGTGTGTAAGTAAAATTACAAGAAAAAATAATAAAGCGCCAAGCGCTTAGATTTATTGATAGCAAAAAATTAATTTTCTGTCAAATAAAACCGGTTAGATATTGAGTTAAAAAGTCAACAAAGGCAAAAATGTATCTTCCAAAAAAGAAAATAAAAAATATTAAAATAAAAATTCCGTATTGTGAAAGGAAGAATCTTGTTTTTGAATCAAGTTGAAAAAATGCAAATAAAATATGTGATCCATCCAAAGGAGGAATGGGTAACAAATTGAAAATTGCCAAAAGAAGATTAATCTGAACAACATAAAGAAAAATTAGATTCATCTGAGGAGGCAAAAAAGTGTGGGTAAATCTTAAAGTCAGTCCAAAAATAAGAGCAAGAATAATATTTGCGATTGGTCCGGCTGCAGCAACTTTTGCTGGATCATTTTTTTTATCTTTAAAATTAAAAGGATTAATAGGAACAGGTTTTGCCCATCCAAAAATAGGGCCCCTGCCCATTGTGACAATTAAAAGCGTCAAAGGCAAAAAAATTGTACCAATTGGATCAATATGTTTTATAGGATTTAAAGTAAGTCTTCCAGCATTTTTTGCAGTTGGATCACCTAAAAAATAAGCCATCCAACCATGGGCTATTTCATGAAAAATAACTGAGAACAATAAAATGATGATTAAAATTATTATTGCCAGAATATCCATAATCTGACATTTCGATATATCAAAATTTCGAAATTTCTAAATCATTTCCCTATTATAACAAAATCTCTTGCCAAATCAAAAAAAACAAGATATATAGAGAAAGTACCAAGAACCAAATTTCAAGAACCAAATAAGAACCAATCACCAAGAACCAAACAGAAATTTAAAAATAATTCCAAAAATAAGAAGCTTTTAATAATAGCATATGTGGAGCTTATTTGGAATTTGGTTCTTGGTTCTTAAAATAATTAATTCAAAGCTATGGCAAGAGTGTGTGAGATCTGCGGAAAAAGACCGGATATTGGTCGAAAATATAAAAAGCTGATGTCTCGATATAATCCCTCAAAAAAAGTTAAATACCCAAATTTACAATGGGTAACTTTGCCATCTGGCAAAAGGCTTAAAGTCTGTGCTAAGTGCAAAAAAACAATTTTTAAAAAACTCGGATAAAATTCTTAATTCAATTGAAACTAGTTGTGAGCTAGTTGTTTTTTGTAATTTATCTTATAATAAAATAATAAAAATAGGCGGAGCGTAGCACAGTGGTAGTGCGCTGGCATGGGGGGCCAGAGGTCGGGGGTTCGATTCCCCCCGCTCCGACAAATTTCAGTCTACTTGTGAGACTAAAGAATTAATTAATTCCTCTAAGTTTTGGTTAGGCTTAATTAGGCGAATCTCTATTCCAATACTTTTAAGATTTTGCTCCGCATTTGGTCCAATCTGAACTGTAAAAACTTTATCTGCCCTCACTGCTTTAGCAAATCTTGTCCCCTTTGGGGCATCTTTTTCAAAATATGGATTTTTTAAAATCTCTTTTCTCTGCACTTTTTGATCTTTTATATCAAGCAAAAGATACTCTCTTGAGCCAAATTTATCATTAATTTTGTTTTCTTTTATTGGAATAATAATCCTTTCTCCAATCTTTTCTGGTCCTATTTTTTCAAACCCTTCTTCCTCGCAAATTTTTCTGCCTAACGTTCCAACGACAACGCTTCTTTTCATATCATAAGGCTCAATTGAAATAACCACATATTTTAATTCTGGAATATTCTTTAAAAGCTTTTCTTCTAAGTTTTTTGTTATCTTCCCTACCTCCTCTACTTTCAACTTTAAAGGAAGTTTAATTTTTAATTCTGCAAAATTATAAGCACCAATTTTTCTAGTTTTTAGATCTGCGATTTCAATTTTGTGAGAAACGCAAATTTTTCTAATCCTCTCTTCTATTTTTTTATTGGCTACATCGAGTAAAGAATCTGTAACTTCTCTACCAATTAACACAGTTTCAAAAAGAATATAACTTCCTATTCCCAAAGCAACAATTGCATCAGCCAGATTGAAATATTTAATTAAAAATAAACCTATAAGCACTCCAATTGAAGACAAAACATCGGCCCGTGAGTGCTTTGCATCAGCAATCAGAGCAATGCTTTGAAATTTTCTTCCATATAAAAATTTAATTCTTGTCATTATCTCTTGAAGAATGATACAAATAATAATCACAAAAATTGCTCTCAAAGAAAAAACCGCCGGATTTTCTCCTAAAAATCGCTTTATTGCCTCAATAATAATCCATATTCCTGTAATTGCTAAAAGAATAGTCACAAAAAATCCTGCTAAACTTTCTGCTTTGAAATATCCATATGGATGTTTCTCATCAACAGGTTTCTTAGCAGTTCTCAACCCTAAAAAAGTCACAAAAGAGGAAATTACATCAAGACTTGAGTGAATCCCGTCAGCGATTAAAGCAATACTGTTTGAAAAAATACCAAAGACTACCTTCAAAACCCCAAGGCTTGCATTTAAAAAAGTACTTATTAAAGAGACAGTTTGAGGGTTCATAATAAAATAAAAATACTTCAGGTATAGAAATCAACTCTTCTCTCTAGAAGAATCTACCCAAACCTCTTCCCCTCCCTCTTCCTCTTCCTCTTCCAAAACCTCCACCAACCGAAGGTTCGTTTATTTCTCTCAATTTTCCTTCTTGCCACATAGAAAATGCATCCCCCACTCTAACACCCGGTGCAGCAAAAAAGACTTCCACGCCAGCTTTCTGAAGTACAAAAAACGCATGAGGCCCTATATTGCCGGTGATAACTACGTCTGCTCCTTCCGAAATTACTCTTTGAGCCGCTGCAATTCCTGCTCCTCTTGCTGCCAAGACACCCGGGTTTTCCAAAACATTCTCAATTTCTCCTTTTTGATTGAGAAAAATAAAAAACTGGCATCTTCCAAAACGAGGATCCAAAAGCGAATCTAAATCTTTTCCTTGAGATGTAATACAAATTTTCATATGTTATTTTGAATATATACTCAAAATTATCTCTTGTCAAGCTTTAGCTAATTTTACCTGCGTTTCTTTTTGAAATCCTTTGCTTTATTTTACAAACCGCACAAATTTCTTGACTTGTAGGCTCGCCACAAATTGAGCATTCTTTAATCTCTTCTTTTTTCTGAATATTAGGTAGAACAATTTCAATTTTTTCCAATGTCCTTGCAATCTTAATTTTAAAATCAGGAATTTTTTTATCTATTTCTCTTAAAATTTCTGTCCATTTATCTTTTCTTTGAAAATAAGAGCACATTGTACAACCCTCAACAGTAATATTTCTAAATTTTGTATAAGTTAAATTTTCAATTTCAAGCATCTCAAATAAGGGACGAATTCTTGTAACGATTTTTGGATGTGAAGATGGAGTAATCGGTTTTAACTTTGAAAGCCATAAAATTGAATCTTTGTCTCCTGCAAGCATCGTTTTAAAGAAATATTTTACAATATCATCTGCACAATGACCGGTGGCAATTTTGGTAAACCCGTTTTCTCTGGCGAATTTATTAAAAAGGGTTCTTTTTAGCATTCCGCAGGTGGCACAAATTGGCCTTTTGGCAACTTTGAAAAATTTATTGATATCTTCAATGTCAAAAAAATCTTCAAAAGATGTGAAGTGAAAAGGAATATTTCTTTCTTTACAAAACTTTTCAACTACCTGTTTTGATCTCTCATTTGTGCATCTTTTAATCCCAACATCAATATGTAAAACCGCAATCTCAAAACCAAGTTGATGTAACACATCTGCACAAGACAAACTATCTTTGCCCCCGGATACGGCAACTAATACTTTGTCATTTTTTTGAATTAACTTAAATTTTTTAATAGTCCTCTCTACTCTTCTCTGATAATGTTTTAGAAAACACTCACTGCAAAATGGCTGAGTAATTTTAATCTCTGCCGGTTTTTTACAGGAGATACATTTCATAACAAATTCAAAATTTAAAATTTAAAGTTAAAAATT
>Ga0190303_1001059_pt1 | contig 11189 bp, 20 predicted proteins | sample 48700701_MG_FD_161672 | JGI IMG/M metagenome (GOLD analysis project Ga0190303, IMG submission 161672) | Hydrothermal vent sediment bacterial communities from Southern Trench, Guaymas Basin, Mexico - 4870-07-0-1_MG | ecosystem: Environmental > Aquatic > Marine > Hydrothermal vents > Sediment ...
CTGAGAGCTCCGATCCCGATCTCCCTTTTCCGGGCTCATTTTCCTCACTCCCTCCTCTCCTTCGCGCGCGTGTGGGGATGTTACGGGAAGGGCATGGTGTGTTAAAAGGAAGGGAAGTTATGAAGGTGGGGGGAGATTTACGAAAGGCTATATACTTCTATATAGATACATATATCTTTAGGATAGGTAAAACTTTTATATAGGAAGTCTGTCTATATATAATCAGGGTGGGTACAGGAGGGGGTATTTTTGGTTAAGGGTTGGCGAGCCTGTCGAAATATCGTCAGGTTTGTCTATAAATATCTGGAGGTGATATGGAAAGATGGTAAAGAGTAAAGAAGTTGCCGAAAGGCGAATGAGGGAAAGGATGCGCATAGCATCCGAAGCTTTAAAGGAGGGCATGAAGGAAGCGCCTGATCCTCTTGAAATACTGGCAAAAGACCCGGAGGGTTTTGCTAAGAAGCTTGCGGATGGTATAGTGGAGGCAATAAGGAAGGGTAAGTGGCAAGTAGGGATAAAGATAGCGAAAGATAGGGATTCATGGAAGAAAGCTATAGATACAGCAGGTGCTCACTATGGTGATAAGGTAGATATTGCTGTAGAGCATGCTATGGAAGACTATGATGTAAGGGCAAAGTGTATAGAAGAAGCTAAAAAGGCTATCGAGGGTATGCCATCTACTACACGTGACCAGCGCATCGCTCGCTCCGCCAAATACCAGGCGGTGATGGGTGAGTGCATGGATAGGGCAAAAGGTCTGAAGAAGTAAGGAGCGTGAGTATATAACATGGCTATAAAAGCACATGACCAGATAAAGTGGACTTCAGGAGCTACAAAGTTAGAGCTGGAGGCTGATACAGGTGAAGCTTTCCTTGTAAAGGATATAATGGTAGGTGGAAGTTCAGGTAACTATACTACAGTAACAATAGATAAAACCACAGTAGGTTATTTTAGAACAGATAGTGGTAACCTTGGTAATCATCTTCATTTCAGGTTGGAGGACAGTATAAAGAGGACTCTTCTGAGCTTTCTGATGGATAAAGGTATATTCAAAGGCTATCCTGTGGCTGAAGGGCAAACTTTCATAGTGAATCCGGGTGTTTCTGTGCCTATTGCTATAATATACGATATATACGAACCGGGTGATGTTTCGCCAGATATGGAGAATGGTAGCGAAGCAAAGGAATATATGTTGATAAATTACGGCAGGAAAGCAGCATCAGGTAATCTGACTGATGGTGATAACGAATATACATATTCAAAATTACCATCGGAATTTCCAGACTTCCCGTTTGGAAAGGATGTGCCGGCAAAGACCACTATAGACATATTCGGGATACTCGCGAGCGATGTAGCCAAAACTTCTTCCAGTGGCAGTAATAAGCAAGCTACACAATACATAAAGCTTATAAAGGAGCGAGAAGTGCTATTTGATGAAGATAAGCGAGGTCTAATGCTATTAGTGAGTGCACCGGGAAGCGATGCTACAATAATAGGTTTAGGTACAAGTGTAATAGGTAATTACTCGGATGTGGATAAAAGGCTACCTTTGCTTTTCGCTACACCCCTACGTTTCGGGGCTGGCGAGGAGTTGACGGTTGTAATGAATACCGATGTAGCTGCGGGTAGTGCGAACATAACAGTAGCAGAAGGTGAAATAGCTATGATAGAGAAAGTGGTAAGAGTAGCCTAAGAGGTGAGGTAAGATGGTGAAATACTATAAAGGATTTGAACATACGAATTCCTCTGATAATGAGGAGAAGGTGGAGACTCTGACGAGTACAGAAGAGGAAAAGAAGAAGCTTAATGCAGTAGTGATAACACACAGGTTAAGTCATGATACACTACTGGTAGCTTACTTAGAACGAGAGAAAATAATTGACAATATACGGATAGAGGCTTCACCCGTAGGTAATGACCCGTACAGGTTAAATGTGGATATAGAAATACCAGTAGGGCAAACATTTACACTGATGTTGAAAAACCAGTCAGCGGGTAGTAATGGTGGTGTAGTAGGTTATTATGAATATGAGATAACTGGTTAAGCAAAGAATAGAGAGAGTAAAAAATGGTGGAAGATGCAAAAGTAGATGTTGTAGTACAGCGAGTAGAGGAGAAAGTAGGCGAGGAAATAAACGTTATACCAAAGCACGTAAGGCGTTATGGTGTGAACAACATATTTCAAAGGACTTTTTCTTATCTACTCGCTAAATTATCTTCAGGTAAGTACATACAACTTCAGGCTACACAGGCAGGTGCTCTTAAAGTAGCTTCGGTAGGTGCCGGACTGGAGAAGACTGAACGTAAGATTGGAGTAGCAACAAGCACATTAAGCGGTGTTGTATCTTTTAGCCAAACTGTATCAAGGATAGATGTTATAGCGGTAGATTATGATATATATGTTTATCCGAGTCCTGACGGAGTAACTTTTTATGATCCTTTGCGGTGCATAACAGGTATAAGAAATGTCTTTGATTTATCTGTGAAGGCTTTTAAGGTAAAGCGAGCAGAGGCTAATGATAGTGATTACGAAATAGTGGGGATGTGGTAAAGAAATGACGAAAGAGCTTATAAGGAATGGAGGCTTTGAACGTGGTAATCTGGATTTCTGGACATACAGTAATGGTACAGCAGAGATAGTAAATGATGTGAAGAAGCGGGGTAATTATTCGGCAAAACTGATAACTGGTGCAGCTGGTTTTATGCACTTTGAACTGAAGGATTATGTAGATATATCTGTGTATGAGCTATATCGGTTAGCGTTATGGCTAAAGAGTGTATCGTGGAGTAGTGTAAGTGGTGCTATATATTTTTATGATAGTGACTATAATCATATCAGTGGTGGCGATCTAACTTTACTATCTAAGAGTGGTAGCTTTGACTGGACTAAGTTTGAGGTATTCTTTGCAGTGCCTGTAGAAGCCAGTTACATGAACTTCTGGCTTGAACCGTATGGTTCAGAAGGACACTATGGATATATAGATAGTATATCCATGCAAGGTGTTGATCCCAGTAAGCTTGGTGTATATGCTAAACAGCTTCTTAATATAGGATACTTACCTGTGCCAGGTACATATTATAGTGATGAAGTATTCTCCGGATTATGGAAGTATGGTGAGTTTTTCCTGAATGTCACTTCCATAAGCGGAAGTGATCCTAAAATAGATATAAGTGTACAGGCATACGATCCAACAACAGGTGTATGGAAGGATATAGTAGTATATGATCAGGTTACATCTACTGGCTCACAGTTTAAAGTAGTAACAGCAGGATTGGGATGGAAAGTGCGAGTAAAATATACTATCCATAGCGGTACTTCAGATGCTGACTTTAAGGTAGGTGTTATATTCAAGCGATGATAGACTGGGATAGCTGTGTGCTGTGGCTAGACTCAAAGTATTTTTCAGAATCATACTGGTGGGATAGGTCACAGTATCAAAATAATGGAGTAATACATGGGGTAAAGTGGAAAGGTAATGCTTTCTATTTCGATGGTGAAGGGGCATATGTAGATTGTGGAGAGAATGAAAGTATTGACATTGATAATGAAATAACAATTGAAGCGTGGATAAAAACAGATACAACTGATACGTATGGGGGAGAAATCGTTAACTTTCTAAACTCATATGTTCTACGAGTTGCTTCAGACGGAAATATAGAAGCAGCTGTCTATAACGGTACAAGGTGGAATAGTAGGGCAACATCAAATGTGGATGTTCTAGATAATATGTGGCATCATGTAGTATGGACTTTCAATGAATCTACTGACGCATTCAAAATATTCGTTGATGGAGAGGAAAAATATTCTACATCATTTACACCAGCGTGGTCTTCTAATATTATACACCATTTGAACATTGGACGGCATCCAACAAACGGAGGCTTTGACTTTGAAGGGCTTATAGGTCTAGCGCGTATCTATAACAAATATTTAGATGACAATATCATCAAGATATTACATAACATAGGATATAGGAGGTGGTAGGTATGGACTATATAAGAGAAGTAGCAATAGCAGGAATAGTGGTATTGGAAGCGATAGCATTATTGCAAGGTATAGATGGAACTTTGCTTAGTATGGTAATAGCAACCATAGCAGGTATAGCGGGATATACCTTCAAAAAGATAAAAGAGGGATAATACAGTATGGATTGGTGGGAAAGCCTAGGCAGCTGGTGGGATGGCTTCACCGATTATATAGATTCAGTCAAGAGGAGTCTGTGGAGTTGGGTAGATGGAATAGCAAAATATTGGGTAGCGCATGCTACGGAAGTATCAGGTTTCATCGGCGGTGTGAAAAGTGAACTGCATGAGTGGATAGATGATATAGCAGAGTATTGGGTAAAGAAAGCAGATGAATATTTTGATATACTAAAGCACTCATGGTATGACGTAATAGAGGAAATCAATAGTAGAATTAAAGATTGGGACGATATAAAAGATACAGCGTGGGAATGGTTAAAGCCTAAGATAGATGAACTGGTAACCACATGGATGGAAGCTAAAGAGGAGTTATGGGAATGGATCAAACCTAAGATTGAGGAGCTAATAGTGACATGGGAGGAAGCTCAAGATAAGGTATGGGAATTTGTAGAGAAAAATATATTATTGAATCTGGTGGACTGGATAACAGATAGGTTTGAGGATATACTCGATAAGGTATTTGAGAAGTAAAGGAGGTGATAGATAACTATGGGAGCTTTTAGGGACTTTTTTACTGAACTGTGGAATAACTACATTAAGAAGCCTATTGATAGCGTAAAAGAAGCTATACCAGATATAACGGCATGGTGGGAAGAGAAGGTAAAGGATACTTTTGAGGGTATAAAGGATGCTATACCTGATATAAACAAGTGGTGGGAAGAGAAAGTAAAGAGTACTTTTGATGGTATAAAGGATGCTATACCTGATATAGGTAAATGGTGGGATGATAAAGTAAAAGGTATATTTACGGAGATAAAAGATAAAATAGATACAATAGCTAATAATATTCCTAAAATTGATTTATTTCATGAATGGAGTGAGAAAGTATTTGCATGGATGAAACCTAAGCTAATAGAGGACTTAAAGACTGAAATAGCCATAAAGAGTATTAAAGAGGAATACTTTCAAACTGATGAAGTAAAAGAAATAGTACGTAAACTTAAAGAAAAATGGAAACATTCTCCCGGTACTGCTTCGGATATAGCACATGATTTATTAGAAGGATTAGTCGGAAAAGTAGCAAAACTACAACTACAGGGTATAAGTGGCATAAAGATAGATGAAGAAACGCCATATTCACAGAGACTATTTGATCAGTTAGCTATAATAACTGATATATCACTTGCTGCCGAAATAATAGGAATAATAGGTGAGATACTAAGTATAGGACAGATAGATAAATTGGGGGAAGAAATAAGAGCATATCTTGATTATTCTGGATTATCACAGTTAGCAGGTTATGGTTATGGAATGATTCTATCCTCAGTTTTATCACCTGTTATAGAGCAAGAGATACGAAAAAAATCGCCCGTTATACCGATAGATGTTGATAGAGCGGTACGGTTAGCTTTCAGGAAGGTACTTACTGATGAAGAATTTAAGGAAATATGCCTTAAACAGGGATATAATGAGAAGATGCAAAGCTATCTGAAAGAAGCTTATAAATATTATCCTTCTCCAACAGACTTTATCAGGTTTGCTACCCGTGATGTATTCAGGGAAGATATAGTTAAGAAGTATGGTTATGATAGCGAATGGGATAAGATAGAGAGTGGAATAAAGGAGTATGTAGAGAAGGCGGGTATAGATTTAGAGGTATTAAAATGGTACTGGCGAGCACACTGGGTTTTACCTTCACCACAGATGGCTTATGAGATGCTACACAGGGGTATAATAACACAGGATGATATACGTGAACTTTTAAGGATAAGTGATTATGCACCTAACTGGATAGAAAAACTTATAAGTATCTCATACTCACCAATTACACGTGTAGACTTAAGAAGATTATATCAGATAGGTGTAATAGATGAAGAACGGTTATTAAAAGGCTATAAAGACTTAGGTTATAATGAAGAAGATGCTAAGTTAATGGTGGAATGGACTAAGTTAGAATATTCACAGAAGGATAAAGACCTGACCAAAACTGAAATACTACGTAATTATAGGATAGGACAGTGTACACGTGAGGAAGCTAAGAATATGCTTATAGACTTAGGTTATGATGATACTGAGACTGATTGGATACTGCTATATGAAGATTATAAGCTATCAGTGGAAGAAATAGAGGCTGAAGCTGAAACGATAGTATATGAACTCAGTGAAGGTAATATCAGCTATGAGGAAGCCATAAGTAAGTTAGGAGAGTTAAATATGCCTGAGCGAGTCAAGCTCAGGTACCTTAATAAGGCAAAGCGTGAGGTGCGTAAAACTACTAAAAGACCATCTACCGATGACCTGAAGCGATGGTTTAAGATGGGAATAATAGACGAAAAGACTTTTAAGGACGAAATGAGTAAGAATAAATGGAGTATGAAATATATAGACCACTTCATTAAAGAGGTGAAAGGTACAAAATGAGTAATATACGTGATTTAATCAAGACGTATAAAGCTACTCACCCTTTACCCGAAGAGAAACGAAATAAAGAGAAAGAACGTAAAGAGAAGGTAAAGGAGAAGTAGATAGGAGGTGATGTAAAACAGATGAAGAAGTACCCTATAATATTTATGGTAGCAGTTGTGCTATTACTACTGACCGGTACAGCAAGTGCAGTATTACCGCAGTGGGTAGAGAACAAGCTACATCAGATAGCAGTAGCACAGCAGCCATACATACACGATCCCAAAATAGTCAAGTTACCTGACATAAATGAACCTGTATCTATACCTTCTCCTCCCATACCTTCGCCGGAGGAGATACCAGAGGACACAACACCTGCAGAAGAAATGGAATTCTGGCTGTGGATAAATGATTATATCTATAATAATACATTGTGCGAAGCTGTACCGCCCGTTAATGTAACGACGTTGTGTCCTTTCGGTGCTAAAGTCAATACAGTATATCCTGTATTTCCTCTATAAAAACCAAAACCTGACGAAAAATGGACTTTATTTTAAAGTTTTGTTTAAATGACCGAAAGGTATATCATACCCTATGATATACCTGTTATTGGTAAGGTAAGAGATGGAAGAGATACTAAATGAACTGGAACACATAAAGAAGGAGATACTGAAAGAATCACGGGGCTGGAAAGAAGACTCAAAGATCGAAGAAGATAAAGGAGTTGCTGTGAGGTACTTCGATATAGCAGAGGGACTGGAAAAAGCAGCAAGGATAGTAGACCAAAGAATAGATGCTTTAAAGGAGGTGGAAGAGTAAAAGATGGAACACATAAAACCAGTAGAGGAAATAGTAGCAGCTATCAGAGAATTGATGGATAAAACAATAGACCAGTATATAGGTGCAGTAGATGACTTAGATAGAAAGTATATAATGGGTAAGTGGAGCGGTTTATCAGCGGCTTTTACAGTAGCAGTAGAGACGCAGGCGAAAGTAAGAAAGGAGGTGAAGGAATAGATGGGCAACATACAGAATCTAATAAACCAGAGTAGAAGAATGCCAGCTTTCGCAGCCATAAACTATCTGGAATACCACCGGCAGCTTCAGGTACATAAATGCAAGCGACTGGCTATGCAGTTGAAGAAGACGAAGGAAGCTATAGAGCTACTAACAAGGGAAGTATACACACGTAGTAAAGAAATAGAAGAGAAAAAGAAAAAAGCGCAGATGGAGGGATAGAACATGAGCAGAATATATGAACAGCACTTAGTAAAGGAGATAGACCAATCAGCCCTAACGTTGTGGGCACGGATGGTAACATTGCTGGAGTATACTAACGATAGGATTAACAAGATAGAGAAGCGTATAAGAGAGTTGGAAAAAAAGGATGTGAGGAAGTAAAATGAGTGAACAGGCAAAAATAATAGAATGGGATAAGCAGGAGGAGCTGATAGAGCGAAGAAATCTCGTAGATATAGCAGGCAACATAATACATATCAAAAGCTTCAGTGAACAGGAAAGCGAGAAATACGGGAAATATATAGTGCTTGAAACTATGGAAGGAGAATATTACTCCTTCTCACAAAAGCTACAAAGACAAACCGAAGACCTTGCAATACTACTAGCAAAGGCAGAGATGGTAAGGGCACGAGTAAAGGTATCGAACCGGCAGGCGTATCTTACAGCACCCTAAAATAACTTATCTTTTCCCTCCTTTTATTTTTTCCCATTATGAGATACACAGGAGGTGTTAAAAACATGAAAGGATATATATGGATAGATACAAGATACGATATAGTATATTTCACTCCATTAGGCGAAGACAAGTATAATTCAGTGTGGTTAGGTACAGTGAAACGATTACGGCAATACTTATCGCAAGAGGTATATAAACAGTTGCAAGAAGAGAATGAAGTACCAGTAGATTTAGATTTAGTATAGAGGATGAAAAGTTTAAACAGTATTATATTAATGGCTATAATATTAAGTGTAACACTTTTACAATTCTTAACGATAGATACTACTGATACACACAGGTATATTAATGATACCTATGTATGTAAAGATTTTAGTATGGATTTGATACATAATGCTTACAATTACCGGTTATATCTGGATTTTATCTATATACCAGAATATAATCACATGATGGTGGGTATGTATAATCCACTTACCAAGACCATAACTATTATTGAACCACAGAATGACCAAATTATAGGGACTGTGAAGGAAAGTAATAAAGACTATATTAGGATAAAAGCATGGCATGAGCATCAATACTGGCGTAATATTGGGCGAGTGAACTGATATGGGCTATATCTTCTGGCGTAAGTTAGGAATAACGAAAGGATTGGAATATGAAAGAGAATTAAAGCGATACATAAAGTTAGGATACTCACAGCGAGCCTTTGAACGTGAGATGATGCGAAGAGGTCTATCTTATCGCAGACAGGATATGTTAAGGGACTGGCGTATGGCTCTGTCTATCGAACATGCACGCACGATTGATGCTCGCATGAAAGCACGAGCATGGTTTGAGGACGTTATTGAACCCTTAAGAGCAAAATATGATATACACCTTGATGAAGCTATCGAAATGTGGCGAGAAATACGACGAAAGGAAGAAGAATTTGAGGAATTTACCTCCGAAGAGGAAGAAATATGGAGTATCTTTGAGGAAGCTGTATATGGCGCCTAAGCTGAACCGGAAAGGTATAGACTTCTCGCAACTAAAGTGGCGTAAGCATAAGACTGAAAAGCTAACAGCATGCCATAACCATCCTATTATAGGTATGGATACAGAAACTTATAAAGGCTACTGCCGGTTAATATGCGATAGTGAAGGTAAGTATAAGCTATGTGAGAATATAGATGATATTCTTAGTTTTATAACTGGTGAACAGTATCGTAATAGGCACATATTCTTTTATAACATGAATTTTGACGTGGAAGCTATACTGAAATATCTGACCAAGGAAAAACTATTTGAGTTATACAGTAGAGGTAAAATTAAATACAAAGAATACGTTATAACCTATATCCCAAAGAAGTTATTTAGAATGTCGAAAGATAAACATACCATAAGGTGCTATGATTTAGAACAGTTTTACGATGTATCGTTAGAGGAAGCAGCTTCAAAATATCTTAATGAACATAAGCTATCATGCCCTTTTGATAGGGACGCTATCAATACAGATGCAAAGATATGGCAAGATTATCAGGACACTCTTATCCATTACTGTATTCAGGACGCTGTACTTACAAAGAAGTTAGGGATAATCCTTCAAGAGACTATTAAAAAGCACATGAAGTTTAACCCAAAAGATTATATCAGTAAAGCATCATTATCCAAAAGATACTTCCGGTTATTTTGTGATATACCTGATATTAAGAAGATACGTGAGGAAATACTCAGGACAGCATTTTATGCTTATAAAGGTGGTAGATTTGAACTTATACGTAAAGGATATTTCCCTTATGCTGAACTTTATGATATTAAATCAGCCTATCCTTATGAGATAGCTAATCTTATAGATATAACACGTGGTAAATGGCGATATGTCAAGAACTATAACCCGGAAGTTTACTACGGATTTTATGTGGTAGATGTAAAACTTAAGTATAGACATATTGAACCATTAGCCTATGTAGTGAAAGATCATCTACTAATCTATCCGGGTGGTGAATGGAGGACTATTATAACAAAGACCGAACTGGAGCTGTTAGAGGAAGATAAAGAATATAAAATTATAAGAGGATATGAATTTTACCCGGATGAAATAGTGTATCCTTTCCGGAGAAGGATAAATAAGCTTTATGAAATTAAGAATAAGACACCCAAAGATAGTTACCTATACTCACTTACTAAAATTATCATGAATGCTTTATATGGCTGCTTTTATGAGAAGACTAAAAGAGCCAATGGTGTATATGTAGGTAAACTGTTTAATCCCATATATGCAGCTATAATAACAGCTAACACTCGTGCAAAAATATACCGGGTTGCATCTCAATATGAAGATGATATAATAGCTTTTGCTACTGACAGTATCTTAATGAAAGAAAAGCATAAGATTAAGCAAGGTAAAACATTAGGTGACTGGGAGCTTCAAAGTAATGGTCAATGTGTAGCTTTTCAATCCGGGATATATCAGATAGAAAATGAAATAAAAAGTAGGGGGATACAAAGGAAAACAAAAATATCATCTCCAGACGGTAAATTCGATAATATTTTTGAATATATTAAAGCCTATCCAGATAAAACTCAGTATGAAGTAATTATAAAGCGACCTGTTCACATAAGGGAAAGTCTTATACACCATAAAATACTATCAGTGGAGAAAGTTAATACGTGGCAAGAATTCAGGAAAGTAATAGATATTAACAGAGACATTAAACGAGTATGGGATAGTAAATTTAGATGTGGTGGTGAACTATTTGAGAAGAGCATTAACTCCAATCCTATATTTATAGTAAGGTAAATAAGAAGTATCTATATAGGTCTATATAGATAGCTATACATCCACCTTCCTTTTAACACACCATGCCCTTCCCGTAACATCCCCACACGCGCGCGAAGGAGAGGAGGGAGTGAGGAAAATGAGCCCGGAAAAGGGAGATCGGGATCGGAGCTCTCAGAGGGC
>Ga0190303_1001060_pt1 | contig 11181 bp, 7 predicted proteins | sample 48700701_MG_FD_161672 | JGI IMG/M metagenome (GOLD analysis project Ga0190303, IMG submission 161672) | Hydrothermal vent sediment bacterial communities from Southern Trench, Guaymas Basin, Mexico - 4870-07-0-1_MG | ecosystem: Environmental > Aquatic > Marine > Hydrothermal vents > Sediment ...
TCTAAAACAGGAAAGGTGTGTTGGCTGCCTGGGCTGTGAGGTTCATTGCAAGACAAATAAACAATTACCGGTGGGCCCGATTCTCTGTGAAATCAAATATCTGCCACCGAGATTAATCAAGGGTGTACCGAGAACCGAATTCTCCTTTCACTCGTGCTATCACTGTGAGGATCCGTTTTGTGTGGCCGTCTGCCACGCCGAAGCCATGATCAAACGGGATGATGGCATTGTTTACATAGATGAGGAGAAATGTGTGGGTTGTATGGCCTGTGCCGGGGCCTGCCCCTGGACAGTTCCACAACGCAACCCGGAAACCAATAAAGCGGTCAAATGTGACTACTGTATGGATCGGGTTGATGCCGGCCTGAAACCGGCGTGTGTCAGCAAATGTACGACTCATGCTTTGCAGTTTGTAACCCTGAAGCCGGTTGAATAGTTACTTAAAACGTAACTATTCAGCTAACCCGCATAATCAGGTACACAATCCTGATTTCCTCCGGAAAATCAGGTTATGTCCCCAGATTATGCTGAATAGTTACTTAAAACTCTTAACTACAAAAGGATGCTAAAATGAAGAAAATTATACTTATCACCTTGTTTTGCCTGCTCGTCGGTTTTCAATTCAATGCCATTGCCAGTGAAAATGCTGAACTTAAGATCACCTGCTGGGCAGGCTACGCCAAACCCTATGTTGATGATTTCAAGGCTCTGATAAAGAAAAAATACAATTCTGACATCAATATCAAAATTCACAATCCGGTTGACCAGGATGAATTCTACGAAGCCGCGAAAACCGGCTCGGCAGATCTGATCTCACCACCCCAGGACATGGCGAAAAACCCGAAATTTTACTGTTTTACTGAAGGAAATTTTCTCCTCCAGACCCCGGATTTAAACAATATTCCCAATTTCAAGCACATTCTTCCCTTCTTCCAAAAGGATCAGGCTCTAATTCACAAAAAGCAACGCTATGGCGTGCCCTATAACTGCGGCCCTTACGGCTTAGCCTATAACACCGCGGTGGTAAAATCGGCGCCCACCAGCTGGAACATCATTTTTGACCCCCAGTACAAAGGCCAATATACAATTAATAACAATTTCCCCAAATGCAACATCTGGATCTCAGCCCTCTCCCTCGGGTATGGCTATGATGATATCTTCGATATTTCCAAGCTCGATCGAAAGAAAGTGCAAAAGCGCCTTAACCGGCTCGTAAAAAATGCTAAAAGTCTCTGGGATGGCGCGGCCAACCCTGATGAATTCCCCGAGCTCTCGCTCGCAACCACCTGGGGTTTTGCCGTACAAAAAGCTAATTTGAAAGGCGGCAAATGGCTTCTGTCAGCACCTAAAGAGGGGGGCACCGCCTGGATCGACTACTGGTGTATCACGAGTTCAGCTCAAGGCATGACGAAACAACTCTGCGAGGAGTGGATTAATTTCATGTTGGATCCGGTACGTCAAGCCGATGTTGTCCACGCCCAGGGCGTGGCTCCGGCGGTAAACAATGTCGGTAACCTGGTGACCAAAACTGAGCGTGAAATCTTTCATGTTGGCGATAATAACTACTTTAAGACCGTAGCCCTCTGGCAGGTCATGGATGAGAAAACCGTCAAAGCCTTTGCCGAGATGTGGGCGGAAGCGAAACAACAACGTAAATAACCGCAAAGCTGTTCAGCTTAGTTTTTATTTCCGCATAGATGTGGTAAATTTAGCATGAACTGGGGACATAACCTGATTCTCCAAAGGAAATCAGGTTATGTTCCCGGTCGATGTGGGTTATACACGACTAGGATGTAGCTCTCGGAGAAAAGAAAAACTATGAATCAAGAACTTGTAAAATTCATTTTTTATCACAGTTTAATAACTCTTGGAGAGCTGTTAATTGTCGTTGCCATGGTACATATGCTCTATAAAAGACGCTCTCCTGCGAGTATCCTGGCTTGGCTTTTATCTATGATACTTATCCCCTATATCTCGGTTGTCTTATATTTCATTTTTGGTACAAGAAAACGTACTAACAGGTATCAAAAAGAGAGTATTGCATTAAAAGACCCACCCCAAACCTATCATGAACACAACCTTATAGACGGGGTTTTAAGAAGTTATGGAATTGATGGTGCGAAAGAAAATCAACAATTCACCCTCTTAACTAATCCGGTTGAGGCTTATAATGAATTTATGAGTTGTATTGAGAACTCATCTAAATCCATTTATATCAGCACCTATGTTTTTAAATATGATGAAACCACAAAGAGTATTCTGGAGGCTTTGATAAAGAAAGCTCAAGCCGGTGTTGAGATTAAATTGTTAATCGATTCCCTGGGTTCATGGAAGGTATATTTTTCTCAATATGGATTAAAAAAATTACGTCAAGCCGGGGGCCAGGTTGAGTTTTTTATGCCGGTTTTGAGAATGCCGTTTAGAAACTATATCAACCTCAGAAACCATAGAAAAATATATCTGTTTGATAATGAAAAGGTTTTAAGTGGAGGAATGAATTTAGCCGATGAGTATTTAGGCGCTAAGCCTGAAAAAAACAGATGGGAAGATATGCTCTTTTCAATCAAAGGAGCGGCAGTAGAAAATTTTTTTGAGATTTTTGCGTCTGGTTGGTATTACGCTGCAAAGCAGCGGTTGAAATTTGACGAAAAACAAAATGATGCTTATGGTGGTGACACTTGTATGCAAGTTGTACCATCAGGGCCGGATTTACGCAAAGATGCACTTTATGAAGCCTTGCTTTGTGCAATTTACAATGCGCAAAAACGGATATGGATTGTAACCCCATATTTCATACCGGATGAATCTCTATCTCAAGCTTTAATTATTGCTCGGCATAAAGGTCTTGATGTTAAGTTGATTACGCCAAGGGTCTCAAACCATTTAATAGCAGATATAACCAGAAGCTCTTTTATGAGAGAGTTAGAAGATGCCGGCGTTGATATAGAATTATATGACGGCTCAATGCTTCATGCCAAGGCGATACTCTTTGATGATGTTGGAGCCATGTTAGGCAGTGTAAATTTAGACTATAGAAGTCTATTTTTAAACTATGAAATTGCAACTTTTGTCTATTCTCAAAGAGTCATTAAGGAGGTTGAAGATTGGATGACAATGTTGCTCGAGAGTTCATCAACCGAAACTAAAAAGATTACACCGAGAAGACGCATTATGGAAAATTTAATGCGTGTCCTTGCCCCGCAAATGTAGAAAAATATGTTAAAACCCTTTAGAAGTATTGAATTACTTAAGCATCAAAGTTTTGTCTGTAAAGGGAATTTTAATGTCTTATGTTGGAATGTCGCAAAGCTTTCACTGCAGAAAGATTTTAAAAAGTATCTGCACTCAATTATCAAAGATGAAAAGATCGACTTCTTATTTCTCCAGGAAGTAAAAGAAGGCCTGCAGAAGGGGATGCTCTTGCATGATTACTCTTATGTTTTTTCACCAAATATCGTGACTAAAAATCATCACTTTGGAGTTCTGAATGCATTTAAAGTGTCTTGTGAAAGAGCTAAATCACTTCTGACTACAGCTCAAGAGTTAAAGTATACAACTCATAAAAGCTCACTGTTAACACTGCATGAAATGGCTGGTAAACAAAAATTATTAATGGTTAATTTACATGCAATAAATTTTGTCACTGCCAAAGAATTTAAGGCTGAACTAAACTACATAAAAGAGCAAATATTATTATACGATGGACCATTAATAGTAGCCGGTGATTTTAATACCTGGAATTCCAGACGCGTTGTATTTCTTAGAGATTTTGCCCATGAATTATCTTTGCAAGAGGTCGCATTTACCCACGATAAACACATAAAAAAAATGTTTGATAAAAGATTAGATCATGTTTTTTATAGAGACCTGCATGTTGAATATTCTAAAGTCATAAAAAGTGATGGTTTTTCAGACCACAACCCAATGGTTGTGGGTTTTAGTAATTGCAAAAGTTGAGCTATGAACAAATATATGATATATGGATATCTTGCAGTTTGTTACTTTGGAGCCGGTTGAACAGCTACTTAAAACTTTTAATTACAATGAGGATGCTAAAATGAAAAAAATTATACTTATCGGATTGTTTTGCCTGCTTATGGGCTTCCAATTAAATGCCGTTGCCGCTGAAGACGCCAGCCCCAAAACAAAAGGTGAGGCTGACACACAAGTTTCTGCAGAGATCAAAAATGAACAGCAAGAACTGCAGACCATGGCAAAAGAGACTCTTGAACGCCTCTACAAGGAAAAACCTGAACTAAAAGAGAAGATAGAAAACGCATACGGGTATGGCGTGTTTACAGGCCAGGTGGTTAATCTGGTCTTGTATGTTGCGGGCAAGGGCAAGGGCGTGGTTTACGACAATAAAACCCAAACTCCAATCTACATGCATGCGCTCAGAGCCGGATTCGGTCCTGGAGTCGGTTACAAATCAATTCATGCGGTCTTGATTTTCAAAAACGAGGTAGTTTACGATCAGTTCACGACTGTCGGATTACATGTCGGCGCCTCAGTTGATGCCTCCATAAAAATTGCGGAAAAAGGCGGCGCGGCGGCAACTGCCATCTCTCTGGTACCCGGTATTTCAATGTATCAATTAACCGATACCGGCCTGGTCCTGCAAGCCAACTGGGGCGGCACCGAATTTATTAAAGACTTTGAATTAAATGGTGAAAAGACTGAACTTAAGATCACCTGCTGGGAGGGCTACGCCAAACCCTATGTTGATGATTTCAAGGATCTGATAAAGAAAAAATATGACTTTAACCTTAAGATCGAAATTCACAACCCGGTTGACCAGGATGAATTCTACGAAGCCGCGAAAACCGGCTCAGCCGACCTGATCTCACCGCCCCAGGACATGGCCAAGAACCCGAAATTTTACTGTTTTACTGAAGGAAATTTTCTCCTCCAGACCCCGAATTTAAGCGATATTCCCAATTTCGAACACATTCTCCCCTTCTTCCAGCAGGACCAGGCTCTAATTCACAAAGATCTTCGTTACGGTGTTCCCTATAACTGTGGCCCTTACGGCTTAGCCTACAACACTGAGGTGGTAAAATCAGCGCCCACCAGTTGGAACAGCATTTTCGACCCTCAATACAAAGGCCAATATACAATCAATAACAATTTCCCCAAATGCAACATCTGGATCTCGGCCCTCTCCCTCGGGTATGGCTATGATGATATCTTCGACATCTCCAAACTCGATCGAAAAAAAGTGCAAAAGCGCCTTAACCAGCTCGTAAAAAATGCTAAAAGTCTCTGGGATGGCTCAGCCAACCCAGATGAATTTCCCGAACTCTCGCTCGCAACTACCTGGGGTTTTGCCGTACAAAAAGCTAATTTGAAAGGCGGCAAATGGCTTCTGTCAGCACCTAAAGAAGGGGGCACAGCCTGGATAGATTACTGGTGCATCACCAGCTCAGCTCAGGGCATGACGAAACAACTCTGTGAGGAGTGGATTAATTTCATGTTGGATCCAGAGCGCCAAGCCGATGTCGTCCACGCCCAGGGCGTGGCTCCGGCCGTAAACAATGTCGGAGACCTGGTGAACGATGCTGAACGTGAAATCTTTCATGTCGGCGATAATGACTACTTTAAGACTGTGGCCCTCTGGCAGGTTATGGATGAGAAAACCGTCAAGGCATTTGCCGAAATGTGGGCAGAAGCGAAAAAACAACGAAAATAAGAGTTGACAATTCTGACTCAACCTCTATTTAGGAAAGACCGTAACTATAATATTCAGTAAACTCAGGGGACATGACCCGATGTTCCGCAGGAAATCGGGATTGTGTACCCTGAGTTAGCGAGCCGTATTCAACCTGGCTCTCAGATTTTGACCATTTTTTTTTGGGGGGGGGAAAAGAGCCAATGATCAATAAAAAAATTTTCTACATTTTAGCTGCAGTCTTACTGATGTCTCTAGCCGGTACAAGTGTTGTTCTGGCCGCTGAAGCCACTGCCGCCACTGATCCTGAAACGCAGAAGGTCTCCAACCCTCCCGCAACTGGCGAGAAGAAACAGGACCTGGCCATACTCGGCAAAAAGCTAGCCAACCCGCTGGGAGAGGTTTGGGCTCTGTTCACCGAGTTCGACTTCAGCCTTATAAAGGGAGATATCTCCGATGATCATACCAAGGGCAACTGGAATATGCTGCTTCAACCGATTCTGCCGATCCCGTTAACCGAGAACTGGAAGTTAATAACCCGCCCGACACTTCCAGTCTTCTTCAATACTCCGGTACCGGAAGCCAACAGCAATGGTGACGTAAGCTTTAACCACAAAGGGGGTCTGGGTGACCTCATAGTTCCAGCATTGTTCACAAAAAATCCGAAAAAGGGGAATCATTGGATGTTCGGCTTCGGCCCAACCTTTAAGTTTCCAACCGCAAGCAACGACCTCGGCTCCAAGACCTGGGAGGCGGGGCCAGCCGCTGTCGTGGTCCACTCACCCCCAAAATACACCTCCGGCTTTTTAGGCCAGTACTGGTGGAACTATGCCGAGACTAACAACGATGCTGAAGACACCAGTCACGGTGAACTCCTAGTTTTCTATTTATATAATCTGCCGGGTACATGGCAGATTGGCTTCAACCCAACGATCTCCTATAACGACAAAGCTAGCAGCGGCAATAAGTGGAATGTCCCCATAGGCCCGATTATCGTCAAAATGGTCAAGATCGGTAAAGTTCCAATGATGATTCAGGTCGGAGTCGAATATTCTATCGTAAATGAAGATGACTTCGGCAAACAGTGGATGTTCAGACTGAACCTGATTCCGGTTATTCCAGGGCTGATACAAAAACCGCTTTTCTAGGGCAAAAACCTACAAAAACTGAAAAGTTATGTTTGTTTTAGCCAACCCGTAAATTCAGGGTACACAATCCCAATTTCCTCCGGAGAACCGGGTTATGTTCCCAGAACTTGCTGAACCCCACCAATGTAGGGCGTCATTAGACACTTCATGTGAGATTTTAAAATACAACTGATTACGGTTAGTTACTCTAGGAAAATTGTGTTTAAGATAGAGAAAATATTGCATTTTCAATTCAGATTTCAGAACCTGCTGGTTTGGCTTTTTCTCTACATGATCGCCAACCCACTACTCGCATTTTTACCTCATACCGGCCTCCTGATTCAGGCCCTGTTTACCGCGGTTCTCGTTTCCGCAATCTATACAATTCATAATAAGAACCGGCTGAAGTGGGCAGCCCTTGTAGTGCTGGCTCTAACCACCATCTTGCTCTGGGGCAATGCTTTTGGTCTGATCCAGAGCAACGCCCGCGTAATTGATGGCCTCCTGGTACTCTACCTGGGGATGATGGTCTCTTCTTTCAACCGCTATATCTTAATCTCCAAACAAGTTGATATGGAGTTGATTTCAGCCGCTCTCTGTCTCTATCTTCTGTTCGCCATGCTCTGGGCTTCGCTATTCACGCTCCTGGAAGGTTTTATGCCCGGCTCTTTTGCCGGCTCCGGACTGGCCCAGGCCGAAACCATCAGAGAATACCACCAGTATTTCAATTATTTTAGCTTTGTCACCATAACCACCTTAGGTTACGGTGACATCACACCACAAACCCCACTGGCAATGACCCTCTGTCAGGTCGAAGCAATCCTGGGACAATTCTTTATTGCGGTCCTGGTTGCCCGGCTGGTCGCAATCCAGGTAGCCCAAAGCTTTATCCAAAAAGAGGAATAGCGTAAAGAGAATATCTATATACCTTGACTTGAAGCATTGCATCCCCGATATAACTTCACCAGATTTTTAATTTATCGCAGTAACAATTTCAGCAGGATTTGAAACAGATGATCAACGGTTCGAAGCAAATTAATTTAGACCAAGTTATGGCTTGCCACGGCTGCGACCTGTTGCTTGAAAGCCAAGCGGTTGAACCGGGCGAAAAACTCTGCTGCCCCCGCTGCGGGGAAACCCTCAAAGATCCGCAACCCGATTCAATCAATCACACTCTGGCCCTGACCCTGACCGGGCTCCTACTCTTTCCCTTCGCTATTTTCATGCCGATCATGACCCTTGACACCATGGGGCTCGAAAACAGCGGTAATATCTTTGATGAAGTCATCACGACCTGGTTTTCGGGCTACTGGTTTATCGCCATACTTCTGGCCTTAACCACGATCATCTTTCCCCTGGCAAAGCTGGCACTGCTCTTCCTGATTGCGTTAAATCTCAAATTGAAACGTTATCATAGTTCTCTACACCTGTTGATGCGCAGCTATGTTCATCTTGATGAGTGGGGCATGCTTGAAGTCTTTATGATCGGCATTCTGGTAACCATCATCAAGATGCACCACATGGCCCATATCCACTACGATACCGGCCTCTTCTGTTTTGTCGGACTCTTAGCCGCCACTTTAGGCTCCTCAATGATGATGGATAAAGATGAATTCTGGAACCTGATTGAAAACGGCGAACTTAACGGTGAGCTTAAATGATTAATCCGGGAGATGATCTAACTGCAAAAACCGCCGGTCTGGCCATCTGCCATGACTGCCATAAACTGGTTCCCGCAACCGGAAAACAGGCTTTGCCTTCATGTCCCCGTTGCGGCGCCGCAATCCATCTGCGCAAACCTGACAGTATAAACCGGACCTGGGCTCTGGTACTATCCTCTCTGATACTCTCATTTCCGGCCAATCTACTGCCGATTATGGAGGTCGATTTCTTAGGTACGATTGAGGCCTCAACCATCATGGACGGAATTATCTATTTTTTTCAGGAAGGCTCCTACGGCATCGGACTGGTGATTTTAACCGCCAGTATCCTGGTCCCCTGTTTCAAGATCATCGGCCTAATCCTGATTTTACTCTCCATCCGCTATCGCTGGCGAAGCTGGATGCGCCACAAAATGCTGCTCTTTCGCATAATTGAATTTATCGGTCGCTGGTCAATGCTCGATATATTTGTCATCGCACTCCTGCAGGTACTGGTCAATTTTGGTAGTCTCACTGCCATCTCTGCAACAACCGCCGCCCCCTACTTTGCCGGAGTTGTCCTGTGCACAATGTTTGCGGCGATTACTTTTGACCCCAGACTACTCTGGGATAATTAAACACAAAGGTCACCACTATGCAAAAGTCCGTGCTAAAAAAGAAAAAAGGAATCTCACCCATCTGGATTCTACCAATTGTTGCCTTGATGATTGGCGGCTGGTTGATCTACGCAAGCTATCGTGATGCCGGCATCAACATTACAGTTCACTTTCCCAATGCTGAAGGCATTACGATCGGTAAAACCAAAGTTGTCTACAAAGGAATTACGATGGGTATCGTACGCAACATTGAGATAAGCCCGGGTATCAACAGTGTCACCCTGGATATCGAGATGGATCGCAGGACTAAAGCCGGGCTGGTTGAGGACACCCAATTCTGGATTGTTAAACCGGAGGTTTCAGCCGGCCGGATCAGTGGTCTGGGCACTCTCCTCTCAGGCAGTTATATCGCTGCGCTGAAAGGGGTTTCAAAAATAAAATGCCGCGATTTTACCGGGCTTTCTGAAGCCCCTCCGATACCGCATGACGCCCCCGGTCTCCATATCAAATTGACTGCGGAAAATCTCGGCTCAATCCAGCGTGACACACAAATCTACCACAAAAATATCCCTATCGGCTCAGTCCAGGACTACACTCTGGATGAAGCTAATAACCAGGTTATTATTAATGCCTTTATTGAACCCAAATACCAGCACCTGATTAAAACTAAAACCCGCTTCTGGAACAGCAGTGGAATTAATTTCAAAGGGGGAATCTCAGGCTTTAAGTTCCGCATGGAGAGCATGGCGGCTTTAGTTTATGGCGGTATCAGTCTCTATACACCAAAATATCAAAGCATGAGTCCGGTTGCGAAAAATGGCCGCGTATTCCCACTCTACGATGAGTTTGACAATGCTCAATTCGGTCTTAAAATGACCCTGCAGCTATCCAGTGCGATCGGTATTGAAGAAGAAATAACCAAGGTCATGTATCGCGGATTTGAGGCGGGAGTGGTAACTGAGGTTGATTTTGATGAAGACAAAAAAACGATTACGGCCTATATCAATGTCGACCCCCAGGCTGAATTTATCCTGCGTGAAGGGACTCGTTTCTGGGTTGTCAGGCCCCAGGTTTCAATTAATGACGTACGCAACTTAGAAACCCTGTTAAAAGGCTCTTACATCGCGTTTGAACCGGGGGATGGAATCTATCTTGACTATTTTGTTGCCGAGGAAGCCCCCAAAACCAAAAAAATAAGGCGGCCGGGAAAATATTTTTCCCTGCTCGCAGAAAACTCCAGTTCATTTTCGATTGCCGCCCCGGTTATCTATCGCAAACTTCAGGTTGGAGAGATAACTGACTTCGAGCTTGAGCCCGACGGCAAAAAGGTTCGGGCTGAGATCTTTATCGAAGAAAAATACAGCCACTTGATAAAAAACACCACAATCTTCTGGAAAGCCGGAGGCCTGAAAATAGATACCAGTCTCGACGGCATCAAGATTGAAAGTGAAACCGTGACTACCATGCTTGCCGGCGGCATCTCCTTTACCAACCCTGATCTGCAAAAAAGCCCGAACGCCACTGAACACCAGACTTTTAAAGTCCACGAAAGTTTTCACGATGCACTTAAATGCTCTCCCGTGTTACAAGCCCATGGAATCACAGTACAATTGCAAGCCGCCAGTGCCAAATCTTTTACGATTGGCTCACCCATTCTATACAAACATATTGAGGTTGGTAAAGTGACCGATATCATCCTTGAAGAAAACGGTCAAAATCTCCTGCTTGATATCTTTATTAAAAATAAATACGCTCATCTTTTGCAAACCTCTTCACTTTTCTACAATATCAGCGGGATTACGGTTGAAGGCGATCTCTCCGGAATCCGCCTTGAAACCGGTTCACTGAAAAGTATTATTGCCGGGGGAATTGCTTTTTTCACACCTGAGACTGGATCTCAAGCCTCTAAAGGGAAACAATATATCCTCTATGATAGTCGCCAAGATGCTCTCGATATCGATAAAACCCTGATCTCCCTTACTTTCACCAAACCTCACGGACTCAAAGAGGGGGTGGCAATTAACTACCAGGGAATAACTATCGGCAACGTTCGAGAAGTCACCTTTAATGCGGCCATGGATGCCGTGATCTGCAGCACTCTAATTGAGAAAAAAGCAGCAAAACTGTTC
>Ga0190303_1001064_pt1 | contig 11157 bp, 14 predicted proteins | sample 48700701_MG_FD_161672 | JGI IMG/M metagenome (GOLD analysis project Ga0190303, IMG submission 161672) | Hydrothermal vent sediment bacterial communities from Southern Trench, Guaymas Basin, Mexico - 4870-07-0-1_MG | ecosystem: Environmental > Aquatic > Marine > Hydrothermal vents > Sediment ...
AAGATAGTGAGAATAAAAAATTTGCCATTAGTGATATCAATGGCATTAGCTTCATAAGATTTTATTTTTTTAAAGTCACAAGTGGCGATAGTCATTATGAATATTTTAAAAAGCTTTTTAATATTCATGCAGAGTCAGATTGGCAAGATAGAGAAGATATTGGAGAAGAGATTCTACAGTGTTTATCAACAAAAAGAAAAGAGCTTATTCTTGAGCTGTGTTGATACAAAATATAAAGGAGAAAAATTGAATAGAGAAACAGAAGAAAAATTAACCTCTTCCGGCAGAAGAGATTTTTTTAAGAAAACAGCATCTGTCAGTGCCGTTGCTGCTACCAGTATTATGGTACCAAGCACAGTACTTGCAGATGATGAAAACATCATGCATCATGTGAAGTGGGGAACTACTTTAGGTGATGAGTGTAACAAGAACCCTTATGGTGTACCATCACTATATGAGCATAATGTTGTCAGAAGAACATCAGCGCTAATGTCTTCAGCTGGAGATATGCATGCTGCTATATCTATGACCCCATTGCATGCGTTAAATGGAATTATTGTACCGAATGGATTGCATTTTACACGTACACACAATGGTGTGGCACATGTTGATCCTACCAAATGGAGATTAATGCTTCACGGTTTAGTTGAAAAACCAATTGTACTTACGCTAGAGCAACTCAAGAGATATCCAAGTGAAAGTAGAATTCTAGTTCTAGAATGTCCGTCAAACTCTGCAGCAGAATGGAAAGGTCCACAGTTCGGAACTTTACAGTTTGTAAAAGGTATGATGGCCTGTTCTGAATGGACAGGTGTACGTCTTAAAACAATCCTTGATGAACTTGGTCTTAAGCCAGAAGCTAAGTGGATGCTTGCAGAAGGTGGCGATGGTTCAGAGATGAGTAGAACATTACCAATTGAGAAAGTGCTTGACGATGTAATGATCGTATATGCACAAAATGGTGAAGCACTACGTCCTGAGCAGGGTTATCCAGTTCGCTTAATGGCACCGGGTTGGGAAGCCAACCTTTGTGTTAAGTGGCTAAAAAGATTAGAATTTGGTGACAAGCCATGGTATGCAAAAGAGGAAACTTCCAAGTATACAGCACTTACTGCAAGTGGTAAAGCGATACAGCATTTCTATGCAGTTGAAGTAAACTCTATTATTACATCTCCATGTCCTGAGGTTCCATGGACTGACCTTGAAAAAGGTGATCTAGTTGAGATCGAAGGTTTGGCATGGAGCGGTCATGGTACTATTGAAGGTGTAGATATTAGTTTTGATGGTGGGAAAAACTGGGTTGAAGCGAATCTTAAAGGTTTGGTTCTTCCAAAAGCCTGGACAAGATTCTCATACATGTACAAATACGAAGGTAAGCCATTATTATTGCAAAGTCGTTCTTATGATGACTCTAAGAATGTTCAACCGACAGTTAACCAGGAAAAAGCTGTTGTTGGTGTTGAAGGTGTTTACCACAGAAATGCAATTTGTACCTGGGCAGTAAGTGATATGGGGGAGGTAAGTAATGTTCAAATTAGATCGTAAATTAGTAACTATTGGTATGACATTGGCATTGAGTTCAACGCTTGCTATGGCTGCTGCGAGTTCTGCAGCACCAAGTATTTACAAATCAAAACCGGGAGCTATTGACGGTGGTGTAACTTACCCAAGAGAAAAAGGTAACTACGCTGCGTATAAATACAATGAGCAGAGCACTAAAGGTGTAAGCTTTGGTAGAGCAGCTACTGCAAATGAGATAAAAGCATGGGATGTAGATGCCCTGCCAGACGGTACAGGTTTACCAGAAGGTGAAGGTTCTGTTGAACTTGGTGATGAACTTTATGAAGCACAATGTGCCGTTTGTCACGGTGAGTTTGGTGGTGGGGGACAAGGCTACCCTCAACTAGCCGGTGGAAATCAAGATAAAGATGAAAATGGCATTGTAAAAACGCTTAAAAATCAGAGAATTGATGGAAAAGTAGACGCACCAAAAAGAACAGTTGGTACATACTGGCCAGTAGCAACTACACTCTTTACCTACATAAGAGATGCTATGCCGTATGCACATCCAAAATCTTTGAGTAATGATGAAGTTTATGCTATTACTGCTTATATACTAGCTCAAAATGAGATAGAAATCGATGGCGAAGAGATGGATGACGAGTATGTTTTAAACAAAGAGAAACTTGTAAAAGTTGTTCTCGCAAATAAAAATGGTTTTTATCCAAATATCGATGGTCCAAATGCTCAAGAAGATGTTAGAGCATTCTTTGCTGATCGTGCTAAAAATATTGGTGCGGGTATAAGATGTATGAAGGATTGTAAAGACCCTGGTATGGATGGTAAAACTGAAGCTACGCTCATGAAAATAGGTTACGAGATGAAAGATGTTGTGCCTCCATACGCTTATGCAAAAGACCTGCCACCTGAAAAAGAGGGAGGAAGCGTATCTAAAGCTGAGAAGATGTATGATGCTTCTTGTAAGCTTTGTCATGCAACGGACAAGATGGGTGCTCCAGCTGTTGGTGATGCCAATGCGTGGAAATCTGTAATGGAAAAAGGTATGGATAAAGTGCTTGTGAATGCTATCAAAGGTACAGGTGGTATGCCTCCAAAAGGTGGTAACACGGATCTGAGTGATGCGGACATCAAAGAGATTGTTGACTATATGGTCGGTGCAAGTAAATAAGTGTAATACACATTTACTTCACAATTAGGCAATAAACTATTGCAAGAAGAAGGTAACTTCTCTTGCAAACCAAATTTAAATTAAAGGAAACATAATGGAAAGAAGAAAATTTTTAAACCTGGGACTTGTAGCAGCAGCTGCAGTCCTTGCACCAATGACAAATCTACATGCGGTAAACTTTAGAGAGGCAAAGCCAGATGCTTGGAAAGCGGAAAAATCTGCTGATGCTATTAAGGCAATGTTTGGAGATGGTGAATTAAAGACTACAGACAAGATCAAATTCGTAGCTCCAAAGCTAGCTGAAAATGGTGGATCAATTCCTATTACACTTTCTACAGATCTAGATATTGAAACAATTGCACTTTTTCAAGATGCAAACCCAAGAGCTGCTACTGTAGTATTTTCAGTGCCAGAAGGTCAAAAAGTAGATTATTCATTTAGAATCAAAATGAGACAAACAGCTGTAGTTACGATCGTAGCTAAAGCTAAAGACGGAACATTATATACACTTGCAAAAGAGATAGATGTATCTATTGGTGGTTGTGGAGGTTGATTTACTCCCAGCACAGGACATAAGAAAAAATATATAAACAAAAAATAAAAAAGGATACAAAATGGGTAAAATGAAAATTAAAGCAAAAGAAAAAGATGGCGTTGTTAAAGTAAAAGCAATGTTTAAAAGTCTCATGGCGGATAAAGAAGAAGCAGAGAAAAAGAAAATTGAAGCCGCATTTATCACATATATAGTTGGAAAAGTAGGTGATAAAGTTGTTTTTGAAGCAACTACAAGTGGATTCATGGCAGAAAACCCACTGATTAAATTCTCATTCACTGGTGCTAAAAAAGGTGATGAGTTGTCATTTGCACTTACTGATAATCATGGTAAAACAGTGACGGATAAGAAAAAAATTAAATAAGGATACTTTATGAAAAGTATATTAAGTATTTTATTGGTAGTGGCATTTGTTGTGTCCATGCCATTTATTTTCAATAAAACAACAACACCAGCAGAAAAGCATAAGCTTGATGTTGATGGAAACTTTATTCTTAATGAGTGGGTACCGTCTCGTGATGGTGGTGGCGTTGATTGGGATTATAACTTAAAACCGGTACAAGTTAGCGAAAGAGTATGGTGCTACTTTGGTGCCATGGAAATGCCAACAAAAGAGAATGCCGGAGATATGTCAAATTCTTGTTATATCAAAGGTGATACTGAGTGGATAACATGGGATACAGGACCTTCATACAAGTTTGCAGAACAAGCGTATGCAGAAATGAAAAAAATTGCAGACATGCCAGTGAAAACAGTTATCATCAGTCATGAACATGATGACCACTGGTTGGGCAACAGTTATTACAAAGAAGTACAAGGTGCTAAAATAATTGGTCCGGCATCTATTAACGAAAACTATTATGGTCCAAGACATATAGATGGAAAAGACTACCCTGGTATGCAAACAAGAATGATCAAAGCACTCTATCAGAATGCTGGTAGAAAAACAGTACTTGTGAAGGTGGATGAATCATTTGAAGAGACAACGAAGTTCACTATTTCAGGTGTTAATATGGAATATGTCAAAGTCGGGTATGCACACTCTGAAGAAGACTGGTTCCTCTATTTGCCAGATGATAAAGTTGTGTTAGTTGCTGATGTCGTTATGAACGGTAGGGTAACTTCAAACAGAGATGGTATTGTTATTGGTCAGATCAATGCATTGAATGCAATCAAATCCAGAGATTGGAATTATCTGGTTCCAGGACATGGATTCATCACAGATAAGACAGCTGCAGATGAGGCCGTGCAATACTTTGCATTGCTTAAAGACAGAGTTCTTGAAAAAATGGAAGATGGCGTTATTGCAGATTTCATTACAAAAGAAGTTACTCTGGATGAGTTTAGAGATAAAGATCTGTACTATGTTCTTAGCCCGGGAAATGTCTTTAGATCTTATGAAGAACTGGAAATGTATGATGAAGATGACCTGATCGATTATAGTGCTGAAAAAAGTGCTGATGAGGAAGACGACGAAGAAGATAAAGAAGAAACAGAGGCAGCGTAAAATAAGTGTATATTAAAAGACTTATTCTCATGCTCTTGACTGTTGTTAGCATGACTTTTGCTAATGACGTCAATCTTGATCAACTCGTAGTTGAAGCAAAAAAAACCAATAAACATATTTTGGTTTTTTTGCACATTACAGGATGTAATTACTGTCTTAAAATGCAAGAGTGGACTTTTGATGATGATAAGGTCATTGAAACCATAAAAAAAGATTTTATCTTTGTAGATATAAATGTTAGAGATAAAGGGCTTGTCTCTTTTGACGGCTTTAAAGTCAGCAAGCTTAAGTTTGCAAAAGAAATTGGCTACCCCATGTATCCAAGTTGTCTGTTTTTTGATCAAAATGGAGAACTTGTATATGATGAAGTAGGTTACAGGGATGAAAACAAATTCCTTGAAACACTGAAGATGGTTAGCAGTAAAGCCTACAATGATATAGAGTAAAAGTAGGTATAATGACTAAAGTCGGCAATGTTTCTTCACTATTTTATTCTACTGCCAATGGAGCTGCTCCTGCATCAGAGTTAGGTCTGGATAAAAAAGGTATAGTAAAAGACAAGCATTACAACAAAGATAGTGAGAGATCGGTTCTTATCGCTTCTTTAGACAGCTATGTGCTTGCAAAAAACCATGGTATTGATGTACCCTATGGTGCCTTAGGCGAAAATCTACTTATAGACTACAATCCATACCATTTACAAACAGGAGCTAAACTTAAAATAGCTAATGTTACTTTAGAGATAAGTCAACATTGCACACTCTGTAAAAGTTTTACAAAGATAGATGCCAAACTACCCAAACTACTTAAAGATGACAGAGGTGTCTTTGCAAAGGTTCTAGTGTCGGGAAGTATTAAAGAAGGTGATGATATTTATCTTTTATAAAGATATTAATACTAAAATACTGAAATTAATTTCAAGGATAAGTAATGAGAAAGATATTAATGAGTGTTGTATTTCTCTGGATGACACAATTACCGGCATATAATACAAATTTTCATCTCGCAGAGAAAGCTAAAGCAAAAGGTGACTACAAGAGTGCTTTGCGATATTCTCTCAAGCAATTGGATGATGATTTGAAAGAAAACGGCAGACTAAGTAAAGATGTTGCTATAGATTATGGTATTCTAGGATATTACGCTGGAAAGATTGGAAAGTATGACAAAGCATTGGAATACAATTTTGAAGCTTTGATGATACAAGAGAGAATGTTAGGAAAGAACCATCCTTCAAGAGCTATTACGTATAATAATATCGGTGGGGTATATCGTAAACAGGGTAAGTACCAGGAGGCACTTGATTACTACGCCAAGGCTTTAAAAATATCAGAAAAAGCTTTTGGAAAGAACCACGCTTCAGTGGCTACTACGTATAGTAATATGGGTTTGGTATATAAAAATATTGGAAAATACCAGGAGTCACTTGATTGCTACGCCAAGACTTTAAAAATACGAGAACAAGTTTTAGGGAAGAATCATCTTTCGACAGCCACAACATATAACAATATAAGTTTAGTGTATTACAAGCAGGGAAAATACCAGGAAGCATTGAATGAATTGGATAAAGCTTTAAAGATACAGGAAAAAGCATTAGGGAAGGAAGACCCCTCTACAAAAAATACACAAAAAAATATTAATTATCTTAAAAATGAAATGGCAAAGAAATAATAAAAGAGACTCTGAATTGTTCTCTGTCAATTTAGATAATGTAACACTTTTGATTTACACCAGCTTATAACAATGCATAAAGAATGGAAAAAGTAAACTATAATAGCTTTTTGGCTATTATAATTGATAGAAAATCAACTTTAAGGAAACAAAATGAAACTTAATTTTAAAGTTTTAGCAGCAGCATTGCTGCTTACTTTTGGAATGGCACTGAATGCCGCACAGGATATCCGTATATTTACGGCAGACAATAACGGTGGTAAAGTAACTGCAAAAACAATTGAACAAGCATTCAAAGATGCTGGTTTTTACATTACAGGTAACAACGACATGAACAAAGCGTTTGAAGCGAAGTTCAAAGATCATGCACATGATGCGTATAACCTAATGACACTTCATAAAAAAGATGCAGTGACAACTCTGGCAAAAAAGTATCCGGAAATTGCACTGTTTACACCATTAAGTATGTCTATTTTCACCAAAAAAGGTGAAAAAACTATTTCTGTATCTTCAATGGCTGCTGCTGGTATTGCAAAAATCACTGGTATCCCTGCTGATAATGCTGATCTTGCTGCTTACATGAAAGAAGTTGCAGATGTATTGGCAAAAGCAATGCCAAACGGTAAATTTGAAGCACTTTCTTATAAGATTGCAAAACCAGAAGGTGATCTTATTAAGAGATTTACTTATGAGATGGATGTAGAAAATGATGAAATAGAGGATGAATTAGACGGGCTTCAGGAAGAGATGGAAGCAGGTCTTGAGACAGCAGGTTTCGTTTTGGCAGGATTTAACAAACTAGGTGTTGATTATGCAGCGGCTGGAAATGACAAATATGACTTTTTTGATGTGTACTCTATTTGTAAAGTAGCAGTTATTTATGAAGTGTCAAAAACACATCCTGAAGCAGGTGCCTTTGCTCCTTGTACATTCTATATGTATAAAATAAAAGGTGAGAAAGAAGTACATTTAGCTTACCCGGCAGTATATAACTGGATGAGCTCTATTGATGTAACAGATGAAGCATCAAAAGGTGTGCTTCTTAAAGCACAAGATGCTATGAACGCAGCCGTAAATGAGGCAACTGAGTAATCGTTGCTTTTTCTATTGCCTCATATCCTTCTGATATGGGGCAACAAATACCTCGCCAAACACCCTCTTTAATCATCTGCGAATTCATATAAAGATCATTATAATTAAATCTTTCTGGCACTTATTTGGAGCTTATTGGGTGCGACTCACTTCAAAGTAATGCACAATTTCACGGGTGAGTGTAGCCTCTTTTCTTCTTTTAAAATGTTCGTTCAGGTCAAACTCTTCTTTTCCATAACCCTCTTTGTACTCTTTTATGAATGCAGTATAGAGGTCTTCTTTCATGGCAGTAATTTCATAAGTTACTTTGTTGAAAATACCTTCTTTGCTTCTGATCTCTTCCCGTGCTCTTTCATTCGCGTTTATGCCACCGTATCTGTTCTCTTGCTCTTGAGTGATATTCATCTCAAGGTAAGCACGTATTGAGGTGACCATATGTTCCAGCTGAGAGAGTGGCATAGCTTCTTGCAGGGATTCAATAATGGTCGCCTTCTCTTTTGTGTAGCCCCAGCTACCGGCCAGAGCAAGGTCTGCATCAAAGGTTGCTTTTATAAGCTCTTGGATGTTATTGTTCTCTTGCAATTTTTTAAATGCAGCCATTACTTCTCTTTTCTTAGTTCAACTTCATCCAGTACATCATACCAGCCTTCAAGTTCTCTGCTGCCTTGTACTTCAGCAATAATTTTACCTTCAGGAGTCAAAAAATAGTGAAAAGGTACACCATACTTTTCAAATCTATCGGGAATCGCATGCTGATCTCTTGACATATAGAGCAGCACATACTCTTTTTTCATTATTGCTATGAGATCTTTGTTTGAAAGTGTCTGTTTTTTAAACCTGTCACAATGTCTGCATCGGTCAGCCCCTATAAAAAGGTAGACCATTTTTTTCTCTTTTTTGGCTGTTGCCAGAGCGTTATCGTAATTGTGTTCCCAGTTAAGTTCTACCGCATCAAGGGTGGTGATAAGTAGAAATATGGAAAGCAGAACATTTCCAATCAATGAAAATTTATGCATAGCTTTTCCTTTGGCTGTTTAAATGAGACTACTATAGTCCTGCTTCTGTAATGGCTTCTGTTCTTGCATGCGCCATAAGTGGTTCAAAGACAAGTTTGAGACTGCCGTTACTCATGATGTCATCCAGTGCATAGAGTGTAAGCCCTATACGGTGGTCGGTGAGTCTGTTTTGTGGATAGTTGTAAGTACGTATCTTCTCTGAACGCGAACCTGAACCTACCTGGAGTTTTCTCTGGCTGGATGACTCATCTAAACTTTTTTGCAGGGCTGCTTCATAGACTCTGGCTTTAAGAACCTTCATTGCTTTGGCTTTGTTTTTGTGTTGTGACTTTTCATCTTGGATGGCTGCGACTATCCCTGTAGGGAGGTGTGTTAACCGTACTGCAGAGTCTGTGGTGTTGACTGACTGTCCACCACAGCCACTTGAACGATAGGTATCCATTTTGATTTCATTGGGCTTGATGTCAACTTCAACATCATCTACTTCAGGGATGACAGCTACAGTAATGGCGGAAGTGTGTACGCGTCCTTGTGTTTCAGTGTCAGGGACACGCTGAACACGGTGTATGCCACCTTCATACTTAAGCTCTGCATAGACATTTTCTCCCGATATCTGTGCAATAAGCTCTTTATATCCACCCGCTGTTCCATCATTACTACTGATAATTTCCATTTTCCATCCTGCCTGCTCCGCATAGCGAGAATACATACGGAAGACATCTGCAACAAAGAGTGCTGCTTCATCCCCGCCTGCACCTGCTCTGAGTTCAAGTAAAATGTTTTTGTCATCATTCTTGTCTTTTGGAAGCATAAGTATTTTGATCTCACTCTCCAGTGCAGGAAGCATAGGCTCCAGTTCGGAAAGTTCTTCCCTTGCAAGATCACCAAGTTCTGCATCCCCAAGAAGTTCTTTATTTTCTTCTATAGAATCGGCTGTTTCGATGTAAAGTTTTGCTTTTTCAACAAGATCATTAAGTCCTGACTGTTCTTTGGAGAGTTCTGTCATACGGGAAATATCACTTGCAATGTCCGGAGAACTTAAAAGTTCAGTAATTTCATTATGTCTCTTGATAAAGGGTTGGAGTTTTTCTTTGAACATAGGCGTTCTTTGTGTTGGATTGTAAGAATATAAATAGAACCTGTCGCATGGACGGGTCGCTATAGCGTCAAAAACTGCTTACGCAGCTTCGATTTTGTTTACCATTTTATGAAGACGGCTTACTTTTCTAGCTGCAGTTGTTTTTTTGATGAAACCTTTGCTTACCAGTGAGTGGATTTGTTTGTTAGCTGTTGTGAAAGCTGCTGTCGCTGCTGTTTTATCTGCTGCTTCTACTGCTTCGTGTACCGCTTTAACGATATTTTTGATTCTTGTTCTGTAATATCTGTTTCTTTCAGTTTTTACAGCAGTTTGTAAAATACGTTTTTTAGCTGATTTATTGTTTGCCATTAGGGTAATTCCTTTAAAATTGTTGTTATCACTTAGTTATAGAGTGAAAATAGTTCGCGAATAATACCTAAAAAAAGATTAAAAATATATTAACTCTGGGTAAAACAGACTTTTTGTAGTGATATTTAGTGTGCTTAATCATATTTCGGTTAAAATAAAGGAATACAATTTAAGGAAATGATTTTGACACTTTTTGGAACAGATGGCGTACGTGGAAAAGCAGGTAAAAAAGTGAGTGCAGTCAATGCAATGCGTTTGGCTATGGCAACAGGAATATATTTTAGAAAATTTTCTAAAACAAACAGGATATTGGTTGGAAAAGATACCAGACGCAGTGGTTACATGATCGAGAATGCTATGGTGTCAGGACTGACTGCTGTAGGTTTTGATGTGATCCAGATTGGTCCTATGCCAACGCCTGCTATTGCATTCTTAACAGAAAATATGCGTTGTGATGCAGGGATCATGATTTCTGCAAGCCACAATCCTTATTATGATAACGGCATAAAGTTTTTTGACTGCGAAGGAAATAAACTTAATCGTGATAAAGAGATAGAGATCGAAGCGATCTATGAAGATGATGCTGCGATAGAAGCTGCACAGGCGACAGATAAAAATATAGGTAAATCCAAAAGAATTGATGATGTGATCGGACGATATATTGTGCATATTAAAAACTCTTTTCCCCGGCCTCTCACTTTGGCAGGGAAGCGGATAGTGATAGATTGTGCCAATGGTGCAGGGTATATTATTGGACCAACGATATTATCTGAACTTGGTGCAGAAGTTGTTGTGATCGGGAATAAGCCGGATGGTTTTAACATTAATGAAGGTTGTGGTGCTACTGCTCCTGAATATCTTGCCAAAGTAGTGCTTGACAAACGTGCTGATGTAGGAATAGCGTTGGATGGTGATGCAGACAGACTTGTCATGGTGAATGAAAAAGGTGAAATTGTTGACGGTGATAAGCTGATGGCTGTTTTGGCGGTGCATTTGAAAAATGAAGGCACACTAAAAGGTGACGGTATGGTCGCGACTGTTATGAGCAATGAAGGACTCGGTGAGTATCTCTCTTCAAAAGGACTTGTCTTGCATCGTGCTGCAGTAGGTGATAAAAACGTGGTTGAAATGATGCAAAAAGAAGGTATAAATTTTGGTGGAGAACAGAGTGGGCATGTGATCTTT
>Ga0190303_1001065_pt1 | contig 11148 bp, 6 predicted proteins | sample 48700701_MG_FD_161672 | JGI IMG/M metagenome (GOLD analysis project Ga0190303, IMG submission 161672) | Hydrothermal vent sediment bacterial communities from Southern Trench, Guaymas Basin, Mexico - 4870-07-0-1_MG | ecosystem: Environmental > Aquatic > Marine > Hydrothermal vents > Sediment ...
CTCTTATCAGGATGAGGCTGTTTTGTGTAAACTCCTTTCCACATTCCCTTCTGACCCTGCTGTGGGGCCAAGGATTGATTGGAAGGGATATGATGTTCCTTCTTACTACACGCAGGTAAATCATGGAGGGGGATATACTGCCTCTGATACAGACATAGTGGTTGATGACGCCAGTATAGCAAAAGTGGGATATACCATTTTTGTTCCAAGGACAAGTGAGATAATGAGGATTACTGCAATAAACACTTCAACAAATACATGGACAGTGACAAGGGGATTTGCAGGAACAACGGCAGCTACACTTAATGATAATGATGACCTTTATGTAATAGGTTCAACAGAAAAAGAAACGGACAGTGGGCAGGAAATTACGGCCAACTCTTCAGAGGCATATAACTATGCTCAGCTGTTTGAACATCAGTTTATCATCAGTGATACGGTTGCAAATACGAAGTTCAGGTTTAATGCTGTAAAGAGAGACCTCAAGGAAGCCTTCAGTGAACATAGGACTGAAATTGAGAGGGCATTTCTGTTTGGCCAGAGGTATTATGATACTGCCAACGGTATATATTCTGTGGGTGGTATCAACAGTTGGATACCTGCTGATAATATAACCAGCATGGCAGCTTCTTCCTTTGATATGTCGGCTTGGCAGGAATTCCTGATTGAAAAGGCTTTTGCCAAGGGTTCTACAGAGAAGTATATGTTTGCTGGAAGTAAATTCTTCAGGTATCTGGCAAATCTTTATGGAGACCTTGTTAGATATACTGTGAAGGATGATAGACTTGGAATGAGGGTTACAGAAATCCTCTCTCCTGATGGTGGTATCTTGAAAGTGGTTAGACACAAACTGATGGTTGCTCGGACTGCATATTGGGCTTTTGTGGTTGACCCTAAAAATGTCAGGTATAGGCCACTCATCAAGTCTCATATGGAGAAACTTGCAAAGACTGGTAATGGAAGGAAATGGCTCATCCAGACACAGGCAAGTCTTGAAGTCCATGGTGCATATACCCATGCCAAGATTGTTCTTACAACATAAATCTTTAACAGGGGAGGGTTCCCCCTCCCCTATATTTAACAAGGAGGTTTGAATGAAATTTAAATATGTTCCTACTGTTTGTATCCCTTATAATGATAAAGATGATAAAATATGTTTTGACATCAATGGATATTTTGAGACGGATAACAAAGAACTCATTAAATTCCTTAAAAACTATAAGGGTGTTGAGGTTGTGAAGGAAGAGAGAAGGAGAGGAAGACCACCCAGGGAAGTTAAAGAGGAAACGGAGGAGGATAAAGAGGAGTAAAAAATGACTGTTGGAGAAGTCCTCTCAAGGGCGAGAAGTCTTGTTGCAGAACCCACAGATGGTTTTTATACTGACCAGGAACTACTTCTCTGGTTGAATGAAGGGATGAGACAACTTGCCATGGAACTCCCACGGGAAGTCCTCAAAGACTTGGTTGAGACTGCAACCCTATCTGTTGATACAACGGGTGAATGCGAACTGCCTGAAAACTTCTTGAGACTTTTAGATGTCCGTGTAGAAGAATATAAGATATATCTTTATCAGAATAGACTTTACTATGATTCTTATAGAATGAGTGTTGCAGATATGAATAACTGTTATCTTGGTGAATTGATAGGGAATAAATTGAAATTTCATACACAGCCTTATGATTTGGGTGCACCTTCAGAGGTGGAAATTGTCTATGTAAGGAAACCTGTAACCTATACAGACCTGAATGATGTTCTGGAAGTAGATGATATTGCATGTGACCTGTTACCTTATTATCTTGCTTCTCTGATGAGTGCAAAGGATAAAGAAAGTCCACAATACTTTGAGGCGAAATTTGAGATAAAAAAACAGAAGATAATTAACCTTTTTGAGAAGTCAATGGGAGACTTCCTGATAATGAGAGACCCGCCTTATAGGGAGGATTGGGATTAAATGGCAGAAAAGAGAAGATGGACAAATAAGGACTTTACAGGAGGATTAAATCTTGATATAAGTGAGGATTTACTTAACCCCAAGTATTCTCCTAACCTGAAGAATGTAAGGGTTCTGGATAGTGGGGTTATTGGACGGGTAAACGGGAGTTATAAACTTTATTCTCAATCAACAGATATAAAAAGATTTGGTTATTTTATTCTATCAAATGGTAAAAAATATATTCTTTTTCAGGATGAAGATTATGCGGTTAAAGTAATAGATCCTACTACTTGGCAAGTAGGTGCTACTTTACATACTTTTAATGGTTATGTGAGATTTGCACAATGTTATAATTATATCTTTTTCGGCAATAGAATAAATGGTATTTACAGATGGAATGGGGACGAAGTGGTTATGGGATGTGCACCTGAAAAACCTGTATTTACAGGGTTAACAACAGGAAATTTATCAGGTGGTAGATATAGATATAAGGTTACCTATGTAATAAATGGGGTAGAGACAGGGGCAGGTGAATGTACTGAAGTAATATTTGGAGCAATAAGAGGGGTTACTTTTGATATTCCCCTTGGCCCTACAGGAACAACAGCAAGAAAAATATATAGAAAACTATCTGGTAGTGATAATTATAAGTTGATTGATACAATAAGTGATAATACAACAACTTCTTGGACAGATACGGGAGCAAGTGGGACTACAACTCTGGGTGATGGAACGAATACGATGGTTAAAGGTGATTTTCTTGCCTTTTGGGATACAAGATTATGGATAGGTGGAACTGATGAGAGTGCAACTGCAGTTTTCTTCTCAGATGAAGGTTATCCTAATAGGGTTGTAAATGATAATTATATTGATGTTGGTGATGTTATTACAGGTCTTATTCCTTTTAAAGACCAGTTGATAGTATTTACTGAGAAGTCAGTTCTGGCGGTAGTAAGAGATTCAACAGGCAGTTATGTAATTATGCCCATCTTGGATAAAGCGGGTGCTTATGAGAATAGCATGACTATTGTCAATGGAGTTTTATATTGGGTTAATCAGGATGGGATATGGGCATATTCAGGAAGTTCCTTGTCTTTAACTTCAGAAGGTTCAGTTTCAAGAGTTGCAGTAGAAAAGGCTGGGTTTGAAGGAAAAGGATTACGAGGAATAAAAATACAAGTGGGGGCATCAAGGGAATGGTTGGTAACAGATGAAACTGATTGGAATAATTATGTTGCTATAAGTAGGATATCTACTTCAGAATATCCAGGGAGTATAATTTTGGAACATTCTGTAGATTCAACAGCATTAATTGACACAGAAGACAATTATGATTCCTGTAAGGGAACCTCTACTGGTAAATTAGGGCAAACTTTTCAAGTGTCAGATGACATATGGTTATCACAAGTAAAAATACATATGGATAAAATAGGAACTGTTGGGGCAGATTGTGAAGTTGGGATATATGAAGACAATTCAGGAGTTCCTGGTGATTTACTAGGAAGTGTTACAGTGGATGAATCAGAAATACCTACTGTTGCTGATGATGTTACCTTTGATTTCTCCCCATTAAAAATTTATTTAAAGTCAGGAACTACTTACTGGATAGTAATGGAACAGGCAGGTTCTGATTCATCTAATCAATACAGGTGGGCATATGCCTCAACAGATGAACATTCAGGGGGAGAAGGATATACAGAGAGTTCAGGGATTTGGACAGCACTTGGTTCAGGCAAAGATTTTTGGTTTAGATTGTATAAAGAAAAATATGTATCAAGTGGGACAGGGGAATGGGAATATACATTTGATGGTTATGTAATTGGTTCAATAAAATTCTATGTATCTGACCAGATACCTTCAGGGACTGAAATTAGATATTTTTATAGAAGATCAACAGACGGTGGAATAAGTTGGTCAGGTTATGAAGAGATTTTGAATGGCGGGACAATATCCTCTGATAACTTAAATAATGGAGATAAAGTCAGGATAAAGATAAGTATGACGGGTGATGGAGACAATACACCTATTGTAAATAGTTTCAGATTGATGTTTTCTTATGATACAGATGAAGGTGGAGATGTAATAAGGGCAGGGAATGTAAATGGAGAATATTGGTTAAGTGTTTATAAGGCAAGTGATAATTATTATACCTTATGCAGAGACTTCTATGGTAGATGGTATAAGATAGATAGATATTTTGAGGACTTCTTAAATCTTGGAAATAGAGTATCAATAGGGATAGATAATTTAACCTCATCAGATTCAGTTATAGTAAAACTCCAGAACGGTGATGGTTGGATAGATGATGGTAGTTCAGTAGAGGAAACTATATCAAGTTATTATGAAACTCCTTATATGGACTTTGATATTCCTTCAAAGGAAAAAACTTTCAGAAGGGTAATTCTACAGATTAAAGGTGATGGAACAGCGGATGCTTTTGTTGATGTATTTTTCTATACTGAATTACAGGACGAACCTTATAGAGTTTTATTGCCTATTACAGATGATATTAAAGGATTTAAAATAAGTTTACCTCAATGGTTGAAAGGGAAAAGGTTAAAGATAAGATTTGAAAGTGATTATTATTGGGAATTACATGAAATAACTGTTGATTTTTACGCCCATAATGTAAGATATGAAGGACAGTGGGGTGGATATGAGAGGTATACACTTGACACTTATGGAGATTTCAATGAATATATTGATAGTTCTAATATACAGGTAATTGAACCAGGGAGATTGGAACTTGAACCTACATTTGATAATGATACCTCTTTAGGAATAAATGTTGCAGATGGATATAAACAACAGGTTGCAGTTTTAGGTAATCTTTTGTTATATATTGATGATGGTGGTGGACAATGGTTAAGAATACGGAATTTAACCACAGATACAGAAGAAATATATCCTTTTGGTGTTTTGAAGAGTATTTGTCGTATTACTGACGACACTTATGATATTAAGAGTGCGGGTCTTATAAATGACCCCGAAAATAAATGTGTTTATATAGCCTATAATGTTTATACAGATAGTGGCAGTTATTATCATACCCGTATTTATATATTTAGATATGATAAAAATGGTTTTTCTTTTATAAATCGACTTTGGCCACAGGGATATACAGTATATACTTTAATCCCTGTTTATGGAGGTTTTTATATACAAACACAGGTTGATTCTGATTATTATAGATATATCTGGTCTCCTCATAATGGGCTTATGGCATTTAATAAAAATATGCCTGGTAGTAATGCAGGCGGGGAAACTTTTTATTATAAAGATTTTCTGTTATTAAACACTTCTACAAAACCTTATGTAAGATTGTATAAATTTAATAAGAATGGAATAAAATCATATCTATCAAGAGAAGCATCAGGTAACGGTTTTACTACTTCTCTATTTGGATATAAAGGGGAGATATATGCTTTGGTAGGTGATTACTATGATGATAATAATTTAAAAATATATAAATATGATGGATTAAAAGATGAATTTGAAGTTATTGTGGATATGAATATAAATCATGATTTTACATGCAGAGGAGTTCAACCTTTAATATATGGAGATAGGATATATTTTGTTCATAATGATTTTGTAATAACTTTTTATCCTGATTTAGAAACAGTTATAGAGACTTCTTTATCTACATCAAGAAAACTTACTATTTCTCCCGTAAAAGTTGAAGATAAACTTTACTGGATAGGGCATATTGCAGGTACGGCTAGTGGTTCTTGCCCTATATATAAATTCTCCTTAAAATTCTCTGATGGATACGCAACTTATAATTTGGGTAATGTAAGAAACTTAAAGAGACTTGATTGGGAAGGAAATGAGAATGTTGGTTTTCAAATATCAAATGATGGCGGGACAACTTGGTCAAGTGAATATACATCATATAGGAATGATATAAGTTCAATCACCAATCCTACAAACGAGAACTTTTTGTTAAAGATAAACCTTTATGCACCTACGAGTGGTGAGCCTTCTCCTTATACAGATAAGGTTATAATACATTATTTCAAAGGAGGTTAATATGGGTATAGATTGGAAAGGTTTGTTAAAGAGGGGAATGAAAGCATATGGGAATATAAATCCTGTTGTGTCTTTACTTGATTATGTTTTCACTCCTGGTCCTACTTTTGATATTGATAAAGAGTTAAGAAGACTTCAAAGAGAATATGCACGATATTTACAAAGAGAAATGCAAAAGGTAAATAGAGAAATTGCTAATAGGTCAAAGGCAGAACAGGTAAGAAGAGGTGTTTATGTGGGAAGTGCCTATGCACCTACTTATCAGAGGTTGTCACAACAAACAGTAGAACAACTCCAATCACAACTTGGACAAATGGGAGTTCAGGCGGCACAGCAAAGTCTTAACTGGAAGGCACAGGAATATTTAAGGGAACTTCAACAAAGGCAACAGGAACTTCAGAACGCAACAAGTCAATTCGGCCAAGCAATTGGAATGGTAACAGGAAGTTATCAACCATTTGGAACAGGCGGGCAACCTACCAGACCTACTGTAACGGATTGGAATGTAATATCCTATATAAATGCATATCTCCAGCAATATCCTGAAGATGAGCGGGCGGTTAGACAGATACTTATGAGTTATCCTGAATATATTCCTTATATCCAATTCCCAAGTCAGAGCAAACAGAGTGGTGGTGCAAGTGGAACTCCAACTATACCACCAACGATGACTATACCATAGGGGGTGAAAAATGGCAAAGAACTTTTCAGAAGGGTTTTTATCAACATTCATTCCCTTTTACAGGGAGACACAGAGGAAACAGGCAGAACTTTTAAATAGATGGTTAACTTTACCAGAGACACTTGCAGAGAAAAAAAGACAAGGAATTATAGAGGCACTTAATCTTTTACAACATGCAAAAGCACAGGAATGGATGAAACAACAGGCATGGGCTAATTTGGTATATAAACTTTCAGAGGCACAGAGAAAAGCCCTTGCAGAACAACGGAGACTTATGACAGCGGGTGGCAGACCCAAACAGGCAGACCCTTATAGGCTATTGGGAGAGATTGATATGATTAAGACGATAAGCACCGAATTATCACCATTATTAAATGAAATACATGCAATTTATGTTAAAACAAACGATATTCCGAGAATAATTGATAGATTAAATCAATTAAAGATAACATCAGAGCCTATTTACCGTATTGATTGGGGATTCCCACCACGCAAAGTAATAACAGGTTACAATTGGCATATAGAAGACCCTGTGACTGGTAGAAAATATACTGTTAATGATATGGTATATTCAAAACTACTTGACCTCATTTCAACACTTCAACTAATGCAACAATCCCAGACCCCTTATGGTGGCAGAGTGTATCAGTATGAGACTGTTCCTACAGGAACCCAACCAGCACCAACACAGGTTCCGCAGGGACAATTGCAACCAACACAGATGAAATTTAAAATAAATCTTAATGATTTAGATAAAATGTTACAGAGGTAAAGATGGATAATAGGGTTTTAAGGGGTTTACAGAGTGAAATAAAGAAAAATCCCTATAAACTCATTGAGTTAGTTAAAAGTGGGGTAATAGAGATAACTGATGACGCAGGAAATGTTATCCCACCTGAAAAGGTTATCCCTATTATAGAACAGAGAATTAAAAAGAACTTCCCACAAACAGAACCCATTAAACCACAGAAGACGGAACCATTTCTTGAAACTCCAGAAGTCACCCCACAAGATATAAAAGAACAACGGGAAAGTAAGTTCCTCAAATATCAACCTATTCCTTCAACAGATATTGCACCAGCAGGAATACAGCCACCAAAACCAGAGGAAAAGGTTCACCCTGCATTGAGGCAGGGTAAATTCCCTGTAAAAGAAGATAAAACAGCAGAGATACTGGGTGAAGATTTCATGGAGACAGGGAATGCTTTTGCAACAGGTTTAATTGTTCAGGCAAGTGCAGGTGCATGGACACCCAAAGAAGAAGATACAGAAGTCTTAATGGCAGTTAATAAACATCCTATATCTTATTCTTTAGGTTCTATGATGGGCTTAATATTAGAACTTCTGCCTTTGGGCAAACTTGCCTATGCAACAAAACTTCCTACCCTTGTGGCAAGGGTATCACCAAAGGCAGGATTAGTCACTCACAGAGCAATTCAATGGGGACTTAAAGGTGTATTGGAAACAGCAATAAAAAAGATTAAAAAGGGTGAACCTCTGGATACACAGGACGCAATAAACATTCTCAAAGAGACAGGAATGGGTGCTTTATTCGGTGGTGCAGAATTGCCACGAGGAATATTAACCAGTTATCTTGCAACGGGGTTAGTTGGTGCAAGTGTTCCTTTAATAGAAAAGGTGGCAAAAGGTGAAAAGTTAACAAGGGAAGACGCCCTTGCTTCAGCGGTTAATGCAGGTGCGTTTATGCTTCTCCATACTTTAAGTGTTCCTGAACTTGTCAGGGAACAGAAAATGAGAATATCACAACAGATATTACAGGATATAAGAAATAACCTGATAGATATGGGTGTTCCACCTATGGAGGCAGATAAAGGGGCATATACTCTTACTTATAAATATCTTAATCAGATAAAAAATCAGAAAGATATATCAAAGATATTTAGTTTAAGAAATTTAGAGAGGACAAAGAAGGATATTCAGGCTTTTGTTGATAAACAACTTAAAGACTTTGTTGGAACAATAGTTAAACCATCAGAATTGGGTAAAAAGACAGAGATTAAATATGTTGTGCCTTATGTCCAGAATATTACAAATGAACAATTACAATCCCTTAATAAGTTGACACAGAAAAGAATAATCAGGATAAAGAAGGCAGAATTGCAGATTAAGGGATTAAAAAATGTTTCTCCTGTTGAACCTATGATTAAAAAATTTACCAAACCAATGTTATTAAACCCTGAAATACAGATGATAAGAACACAAAGAGGGCAAGTGATAAAAAATTTAGAAGTTAAAATGGGTAAAGAAGGAATTAAAACCCTTGATGGGAAAACAATGACATTAAAAGTTATTGATGACATTGCAGTTAGGTTCTTTGGACACCCCTTAAAAGAATTATCTTTGGAAGAGGTAAGGGCTTTAGATAATATAATTAAATCCTCCGTATTTACTGAAAAGGCTTTACCCAAGGAATACAGGGATATGGCACTTACCCTTATACCTGAAGAAGTTGGAAAACAGATGGGTATATTTTATAGGTTTATGCCCTTTGTTCAGGTGGCAAGAGAATATGAAAAATCCCATAAGGCTTATACAATCCTTAAAGATTTTTATGATAGTGCAGAAAAGGTTAGGAATAACATGATAATCCTTAATAAGTTATTAGGAAAGTTCTATAAAAAATATAAGATTAAAACACCTGAACAGAGATTAAAAGTTATGTCTTACCTTGATGGACTTATTAAACCAGAGGAACTTACTCCAAATGAACTTGCCTTTGCAAAGAAGATTAGAACGATCTTTGAACATTATGCCTTACAATTAGGAATAAAAGGATCGGGTAAATATATAAGTGATTACTTCCCTCATATATTCACTGATATTGATAAAGATATGTTCAATTTAGTTAAGAGAAGAATTCCCAGAGAGATTAAAAATTCTCATCTATATAAAAGATTAGTTAGTGAAGGTTATGAAGATAGGATCCTATGGGATTTAGACAGGGTTTTGAATATTTATGTTGGAAGGGCTGAAAGAACCCTTAAAATCAATCCTTTACTTAATAAGTATTCAGGTATGATAAATAGAATGCCCATTGCCTTAAAATCTGAATTTGATATAAGAATTAACACTTTGTTAGGGAGACCACTTGCAACAAATAAGATATTTATTGAGAGTGCAAGGGATATGTTAAAGAAAACAGGATTAAAAGTTAGTAATCAGACCGTTGAAGATATGACAGATTTGATGTTGGCAATGATTTATTCAGGTGGACTGGGTTTGAAAGTATCAAGTGCGGTTAAAAATGCTATGCAGTTTTTCCACAACTGGGCATCACTTGACCCCTACTGGACAACACAAGGGGCAATTGCGGTTTGGACTTCTCCTGAAATGAGAGCCTTATTAAAGAAAAAGGGTATATTCAGTATGGCATATCTTCCTGCACAACCCAAATTACACCAGAAGGCAGAGAGGCTATTTCATGAGACAATGATAATGTTTAGTGCAGTTGATAGATATGTTAACAGAGCCCCTGTTTTTGCGGGTGCATATATGAAATTCAAATCACATTATTATTCACATGGTGAAGAAGGGGTAAAGAGATTATTGAAAGATGTTCATCCCGGTTCCAGAGAGGCAATTTTAAGAGCCTTAAAAGAAGGTGGACTTGAAAAGGCGGCAGACTTCTACGCATGGGACAGGATGGCGATGTCACAGTGGATTTATCATCCTTTAACTTCCCCTGGATATACACGATTTAAACCTCTCAAATTAGGTATGCCATTTATGACTTGGCCTTCTTGGTATTTCGGACAATTTATTCCTAATCTTATCAAGTATAACAAAAAGGGATTAGTTACTCACCTTGCAACAAGTTTAATGTTATACCACTTTTTAGAGAAAAAATTAGGACTTCAAGTATCAAGGAATTTATTATTGGGAGTTTTACCTTCCAGTTTTGTGGGGCCTACTTTTGATGTCTTGAATGCAAGTCTTAAAACTGCAAAAGGAATATGGGAGAGAAATGATAGGATATTGAAATCAGGTTTAAATGAGTTGAAATATAAATCAAAACTTTTTGTTCCCTCTTTAATGGGAATTGAGGAGATATTAACCTTTGTTGATGAGTTAAATAATGCCTATGTGTATTATGATAGGGATAGAAGATTAAGAGATTGGGACACAAAGGCAGTAATAACAGGTAGATATATCAAACAGAAGAAAAAGAGGGCTATTCTTAACTTGTTAGGAACTCCTTCTATTAAGAAGGATTTAGAGGAAGTAAAAAAGGCTTATAGAAAAGGGCAGATTTGGAAGGCTAATCAGATGTTAAGGGAACTTGAAAGGAAGTGGGGCATAATGTTGACACCTGATGAGATTGACGCACTTGTCCGTGAAAAGTATAAAAAAGCCCTACAAATGCAGATGGAACGAAAAATTAAACTGTAAGGAGGTGTTTTATGGTGATGTTTCTTTTACTCTTGTCAACTGTAACTGATGTTTCCTTTTCAACGGGGGAACATAAGGGGTCACCCAACT
>Ga0190303_1001066_pt1 | contig 11147 bp, 20 predicted proteins | sample 48700701_MG_FD_161672 | JGI IMG/M metagenome (GOLD analysis project Ga0190303, IMG submission 161672) | Hydrothermal vent sediment bacterial communities from Southern Trench, Guaymas Basin, Mexico - 4870-07-0-1_MG | ecosystem: Environmental > Aquatic > Marine > Hydrothermal vents > Sediment ...
AATCAGCGATAACGATAAAGGAGCAGTATTCGTAAAAATAAAACACCGTTCCTTTACTTTATTACATGCCGAAAATAATGAATAGAGCAAAAGGAGATAAAAAAATGGAGAAAAAAATAAGCAGATGCGCCTGCGGCGCTTCCGGTTCGATTATTGAACTGGAAGGGGAAAAAATTTTCTTCTGTAAAGAATGCAGAAGGATTATAGATTTCCGGCAGGGGGAGATCGGAATACCGTCCGGTCTTCCCTTTATGACAATAAAATACGACGAGCCACGACCAAACGGCCGGCTCGACGACCTGATCACAAAGCGGGTCGTCGTTTCCGGTAACCACGCGTGGTCACTGGAAACAGGAAAGAAGGTTGATCCTTGTACCCTTCAAAATTTCGTCCCTAAATGGGACGGGTTTTTTGAAGGGTTCGAGGTGCAGACTTTTAACCCCAAAAAATTACGGAGAAGGTTTGAAGACTTTCTCCGCAAGGCCGATCTCGAAGACCTCCTTCGGGCGTCGGAGATGTTCGGCTGTGTGAACGGCTGGACAAAATAAAATTTCGTCACTGAAACGCCCCCTTTATAGGGGGGCAACTCAAAGGCGTGTCTCACTAAAGTGAAGTGCGCCTTTTTTATTGGAACAAAAAGGAGGAAAAAAATGAAACAAACAGTAATATTCGGAACAATAATGTTTGGAAGTGAAATCTCTTTTTACATATGCAATAACTCAGCCAATGAAATAATAATTGAGGCTGAAATAATTGCAGACCAGATAAAAGAAAAAAAACAATTCGCATGGCTAAAACCATACGAAGCAAAAGAAATAAAAAGAGATATATATATTTCTAAAGAAAAAAATATATATATCTCTAAAGAAAGAGAAAAAAAGAAAGAAGTGTTTTGTTTGATAATAAAACACCCCCATTTTGTATATATTGAAAAAAAATAAAGAAGGTAAAAAAGATGAAACAACTAATAGTAACCCGGCATAACGGGTTAGTGGAATACCTGAAAGAAGAAGGAATTGTAGGCGATAATGTAGAGGTGATCGCACACGCAAGCCCTGAAATCGTAAAAGACAGGCATGTCATTGGCGTTCTGCCACATAGTCTGTCCTGTCTGACGGCGAGTTTCACGGAAGTTCCGTTGAGTCTGCCGCCTGAGTTGCGTGGCAAGGAACTGACAGCTGGAGATGTTAGGAAATACGCAGGAAAACCGGTAACTTATATTGTAAGGAGGTGTGAAAGGTGAAATATGCAATAAACGGAACAACAGGTGAAGAGGCAAGTTATGATGCCGGCTATGATGCAGGTTATGATGCAGGCTATGACGATGGTTACACGGAAGGTGAAACACTCGGGCGTACGAATATGCACGCTGAACTGAGAGGAAGATTGTTTGAGCTTTTCTTGAAAAAACCGGCAAAGGCAGATTGGAAAGAAATTTTTGAGATTTTTGATGAAAATGAAGAAAAAAATGAAAATTAAAAATTGTCCCTTGCTGCGCTGTGTCAATTGCGAAATAGCACAAGCAACGTATTTGTATAAAGGTGTGTATAACGGCATTGTCTTTAATTTGCCATTATGCAACAACTGTTATCAAGCAAAGAAAAAACAAGCCATTAAAAAAATTTTAGAGGTAAACAAATGATTGAAATAAGTCAAAAATTGGTAAAAATCCAAGACAAAATCGCTGTAGAAAAAAAAAGGTATAACAGTTTCGGTAATTTTAAATACCGAAACTGTGAAGATATTCTAAAAGAATTAAAACCTTTACTTAAAGAACATAAATGCGTTTTGCTGCTCACCGATAAAATTAGTCTAATAGGTGATAGATATTATGTAGTTGCCACAGCAAGATTGTTATGCGCAGAATCCAATCAAGACTTACGTGTTGATGGAATAGCAAGAGAACCGTTATCGAAAAAAAAGATGGATGAATGCCAACTTACAGGCACAGCATCGTCCTATGCACGTAAGTATGCCTTAAACGGACTTTTCCTGCTGGATGATGGTGTGGACAGCGATAAATTAAATAACGGGAAAGAAGAAAATAAAGAAGAAGAAGAATTAACTTACAACGATTGGCAGGATATTGTTAAGCTTGGTGAAAGTTATGGCTACAACCAGGATGAAACAAAAAATTTTGTAATAGAAAAAGCAAAAGAATTGGAAATTTCACCGAGAAACAAAGAAATAAAAAAATATTTTCAATGTAAAGACGATTTTAAAAATGAAAATATTTAACATAAAACAAAGAACCCCCGAGTGGTATCAGAAAAGACTCGGCTCAATCGGAGGTTCTGAGATATCACAACTGGTTGGAGGTGAAAAAGGCTTCAACCGGCTGGTTGAAAAGAAAAAGTATGAGATTATGTTCGGGCAAGAAAAAGATAGTCTTACTTTCCAGTCTGACGCCATGAGGCGAGGTGTGGAACTGGAAAGCAAGGCTATTGATCATTTTTGTTTTTTAAAAAACAAAACGGTCGAAAGCGTTGGCCTTATTACAGGTGATATCGAACATACCCACGTATCCCCTGACGGCATTATTGTTGGCGAAAAGGCAGGGCTTGAAGTAAAATGCCCGCTTCTGTCAACATATGGAAAATATAAAAATGGAAAGATACCTATTCATATCATAAGACAGGTACAATATAGCATGTTCATTACAAGATGGTCAAAATGGTATCTGTTTATATTTCATCCAGATACACCATGTTTAACATTGCCAATAGTTGCCGACAATACCATGCATAAACTTTTTAACGAAAAAATAGAACAATTTAATAGGATCATAAAAGAATGGACAAACACGAACTAAGAAATTATCAAAAAGACTGTCTTAACAATATATACAGGTCATTAAAACTGGAAAACAGGGCGCTGTATGTAGGTGCTACAGGCTGCGGTAAAACATTAATGATGTGCCGGTTAGCTGAGTTGTATTATCAGCGGGAACATAGTAAAATTCTTTTTCTATCACACCGGAAAATCATCAATTCGCAATTTTTAACAACATTAAACAAACAGACGGCAATTCCATCGGAAGATATCGGCTTATGTTGTGCGAGCCTTAACAGAGCTGAAACTGACAGGACTGTAACAGTAGGTTCTGTCCAGACATTAATAAAAAATCTGAACGCAATAAAAAATATAAAATATATTTTTATTGATGAAGCACACAGAATGTCAGAACAGCATAAAAAAATAGTGGAAAACTGTCCTGAAGCCAAAGTTATTGGCATAACAGCCACACCGTATAGAGCAGGCGAAGGGCTGATCTATGGCAAAAACGCTTTTTTCCCAAGAATAACGGCACAAACAACGTATAACAAATTAATCAATAGGGGACACCTTGTACCTATACGTGGTCTAATTAATTGTAATAACGATCTCGTTAATGATTTAGAGGCCGTTGAAATATACGATAATGAATACCAAAAGGACCCGTTATCGTATGTAATGGAAAAAAAGGTTTATATTGATAATATAAAAAAGGTAACAGAACAGTACGGCGATAAATATAAAAGATGCTGTATTGTATGTTGCACGATTAAACATGCTGAAAAAGTTCATGAAATTATACCTGGTTCTGTCATACTTCATTCAAAGTTGCCACAACACAAACAGGATCACCATCTTACCAGGTGGCGGTCAAATGGTGTAAAACATATTGTTACTGTAGATATGCTAAGCGAAGGTTTTGACTTTCCGGCTATGGATTGCATTATTCTTGCCCGTCCAATACTGTCCCATGTTAATTTTATTCAACTTGTTGGCCGGCTGATGAGACCTTCACGACAAAAAATGGAAGGACTTCTTATTGATATCACGCCGTCAACACAAAGAATCGGCCTTGATTTTGATAACACCAGGTACCCCAATATAAAAAAAGAACAGAGAAAAAAGAAAAGACCGGATGAAAAGATGTGCCCTGGATGTTACGAAATCTGTAAAATAACATCAGACAAATGTTTGGCATGTGGTTTCAGATGGTCAGAAGCACAGCTCTTGGCCGATATTCAGAAAGTGCCGGAACTAAAAGAGATATACTTTGGCAAAATAGAAAAAAAGCCTAAACAGGAAGGCTTGAAAACCATCAAAGTTGACAAATATTTTTTTAAAGTCAAAAAAACAAAAAACAATAAAGAAATATGTCAATTAATAGCCGTTTATGATGAACAAACTGTTGTTTTTTTCTTTGCTACTGAAGATAATTACAAAGGTTACCCTGTAAAAAAAGGAAAGGAACAATGGCAGTATTTAACCAAGTTCCCATATCCAAAAACAACAGAGGCATTCTTAAAACAAAAAGAAGTGATAAAATTACCACGAATACTTGAGGTAGATTTCAGCGACAAGTTTGCCGTTATCATAGGAGGCAAAAAATGAGAAAAAATATTGAAGATATTATACAGCAAAAAATAGTGCGTTATTGTCATATGAATAACATTAAGGTAATTGGTTCAGCAGGCGGCCTGAAGTTGCCAATAGGACAGGCAGCGAAGGCAAAACGAATGGGGATAGTGGTAAAAGGCTATCCTGACTTATTCTTTCCTGGACTAAAAATGTTTATCGAACTAAAAAGAAAAGGAGGAAGACCTTCAAAAGAACAAAAAGAGTGGAAAGAGTATCTTGGAAAGATAGGATACAAGGTTTTTATTACTTACGGCTTAGAAGAAACAGTGGAGGTGATTTCATGCCAGGTATCAACAAAGTAATTTTAGTCGGCAGATTAGGAAGAGACCCGGAAGTTCGGTATACCGCGGATGGCCGAACAATAACAAGTTTCAGTATTGCTACTTCTGAAGAATGGAAAGATAAAAAAACAGGGGAACAAAAAGAACGTACAGAATGGCATCGTATAGTTGCTTTTAACAGGCTTGGCGAAAATTGCGGTGAATACCTCTCAAAAGGCAGGATGGTTTATGTTGAAGGCAAAATCCAGACAAGATCATGGGAACAGGATGGCGTTACAAAATACACAACTGAAATTATAGCATCAATTGTTCAGTTTCTTGGAGGAAAAGATTCCGTTGATTCAGAACCTGAAAAAGATGACCTACCATTTTAATTTTTATTGACAAATCGAACATATAGTAGTATCTAAAAAAGAAAGCCTGCTATCCATCCGCCAAGATTAATAGCAGGCTCAAAACAGGTCAAGGCGCAATAACTGCCCTTTCTTTTTTATATATCTAAAATTTAAACTTTTTGCAACAATTATTTTTGAAAGGATTTAATCATGCCTAAAAATTTCTCATCTCAAGAAGCTATTGAAGCCGCCGCAAAATTAAAAGAAATCACACGGCTGCATCAACAGAATAAAAACAACTTGTCTTACAAAGAAATATTTCAAAAACACAATATTCCCATGATAGCACTTTCACAATATTTAGGGTTATGTTACAGTTATACATGCAACGTTATTGCCGGTTCAAGACCGATGACACCTGAAATTAAGACCAAACTGGATAGTATTGTTAAAGGTTTGGAAAAAAGTGAAAAGGAGTAAAGATGACTGATTCTGTAGTAATTTTCACAAAAGCAGCGCAAATGTTGGCTGAAGCGGATACTATTCAGAAGACAAACCCACCGAATACACCAGGTGTATATTTTATTTTTTATAAAACATATTGTTTGTATATTGGTGAATCTAAAAACATAAAAAAGAGATTAGCTACTCATGATTTAAAACATTTTTTTAAAAACCCAGATGTTAAAATTAATTGGTTTATAGATGATAACAGAAAATATACTGAAAGGGTTTTTATTGACGTACTAGAACCTCTTTTAAATGGAAAAAATAGCTATAAGAGTTTTGAAGTATTTGACGAAATAAATGGAAGGCCAAGAGATTATGCTCCTTTATATTTTTCTAAAGAATCACCAGAACGTAAAGCAAGACGCAAAACTCTTTTAGCTGAATATTTAAAGATGATGTTTAGCGATATATTATCTCACATTTAGTACCAACAGTTAAACGAGAGGAAGGTTACAATGAAATTCCACGAAATAGCTAATATGTTTCCTTTAATGGAGGAAACTGAATTTAACGCTTTAGTGGCAGATATAAAAAAAAATGGTTTGCTTGAACCAATATGGGTTTATGAAGACAAAATTCTTGATGGCAGAAATAGATATAGAGCCTGTCAGACAGCAGATATCAAACCACAGTTTATGAAATATACTAAAGATAATCCACTTCAGTTTGTTGTAAGCAAGAATCTGTACCGACGACACTTGAACGAATCACAGCGAGCAGTTATTGCGGCTAAGGTGGCGAATATGCCGCCAGGGACAAGAACAGATTTACAACCTTCCGCAAATTTGCGGAAGGTTGTCTCACAACCAGAAGCTGCCAAAATATTCAACGTTTCAAAGCGAACAATCCAAAGCATTAAGACTGTTGAACGTGAAGCGCCTGAATTAATACCAGAAATAGAAAGCGGCAACATCACAACGCACCAAGCGATAAAAAAAGTAAAGACTAAAAAACGAGAAGAAGAAAGAAAGAAATTGGCACAAAGCGGCGAAAATATACAGCCAATGAACAAATGGAACGTTTATCACGACAATATAGAAACTATTGAACTGACTAAGCAATATGATTTCATTATTACAGATCCGCCTTATCCAAAAGAATTTTTACCTTTGTGGGAAATTCTTGCCAAACGAGCAAAAAAGTGGCTGAAACCTGAAGGTCTGCTTGTTGCCATGAGCGGACAGTTATATTTAAGCCAAATAATTGAAATGTTCAACCAGCACCTGACTTATTACTGGACTGCATGCTATCTTACGCCCGGACAGCCGACACCACTGCGAACACGACAGGTTAATACAACGTGGAAACCAGTTTTGATTTATGGATTAACCAATAAATATAAAGGCAAAATATTTGGCGATGTTTACAAAAGCCCCAAATCTGAAAAAAATAACCATGACTGGGAACAAAATGTTGAGGGAATGTATTCATTGATGAAACAGATATGTTTACAGGGTCAAAGCATTCTTGACCCATTTTGCGGAAGTGGGTCAACCGGAGTGGCAGCATTACAGCATGGCTGTTTTTTTGACGGAATTGATATCGATATTGACAGTGTTAATATTACGAAAAGGAGACTACATGACACGAAAAAGATTTGATTCTCATTCAACTGAGTTTGGTTTGTGGCTTCGAGAACAAAAAAATATTGATAGTTCTTTAGGTTACATTGCTACGAACATAGATTATGTGTGGCGAAATTACAAAACAGGTCAATGGATGTTAATTGAAGAGAAACGTTATATGTCAAAAGTAAAGCGATGGCAACAGGAAATATTTGATTTGTTAGACTGGTGCAGTAAACATCATCCTAAATTTCATGGTTTCCACACACTACAATTTGAAAAAACATCACCAGAAGATGGCGCAATATTTCTTGATGGCCAAAGAATTACAAAAGAAAACCTAATTAATTTTTTGCAGTTTAAAAGGAGCGCTGATGGAAGATGTTGTTAATAAATTAAACAAAAAATACGCTTTAACCGACCTGAATGGTCAGGTAGTTGTTATGGCCTACAAAGAAAGACCTGAACGATTTTATAGGATTCAGGATTTCAGACTTTTATTAAAAAACCAAGAAGTATATGTTACAGACGGTCAATCAAAACCCAAGCTTGTACCAGTTTCAGTGATATGGCTCAGTTCAAAAGAACGTAAGAAATTTAAAAATGTTGTCTTTGAACCAGGTATTAACACTAAAGCCGATGTTTATAATCTATGGCACGGTTTCAGTGTTAAACCTGAAAAAGGCGATTGGTCATTGTTCCATCGCCATATATGCAACATACTTTGTGATGATAATCAAGAACAATATAACTATTTCCTGAAATGGTGCGCTTGTATTGTTCAACATTGTCTTGGCAAATGCAGACGGCCTGAAGTGGCACTTGTTCTGAAAGGTATCAGAGGTATTGGAAAAGATACTTTTATCGAGCTTTATGGCCATTTATTCGGCAGTTCTTATCAGACCTTTACCGATGAATCACAAGTTTTCGGCCGCTTTAACCCACACCTTAAAACGTGTGTTATCGGCCATTTGTCTGAAGCCTTCTGGAGCGGCAGTAAAAAAGTAGAAGGCAATTTAAAAAGTCTAATTACCAATCCTGTCTTTACCATCGAAGAAAAATATTTAAAACCAATAAAACTGACTTCTCATATAAACCTGGTCATATCTTCTAACGAAGACTGGGTTGTACCGGCAGGAATACATGAGAGACGGTTTTTTATACCGTCCATATCAGGCAAACTGCCCGCTGACAAAGATTATTTTCATAAAATAAGAAAACAGATGGCAAATGGCGGTTATGAGGCCATGCTGTATGATTTCATAAATAATTACAAGATTGATCAAGATTTTATTGGCCACCCACCTAAAACGATAGAACTGAAAAACCAAATCGAAATAACTTTATCCACTGAAGAACAGTTTATATCTGAATTTTTGTCAGAAGAAGGATTGGTTGAAGAATGGCATATCATATCAACTAAAGACTTACATGATAAACTTAGGTCTTTCGCTGATACAATCGGCCAAAAAAGAATAATAACTCAAAATATGTTAACACGCAGAATCAAACAAATATTTCCTTCAGTTATTAAAAAACAAGTGTGGCTTGATAACCGTAAACAAAACGCCTTTGTTTTAAGTTCTACAGAAATAATGAGAGAGGAATTTAATGTATACGTTGGATATGAATTATTCCAAAATCGGTAGCTTTAAAAATAATTAGTACGGCTTTAAAGCTAATAATAGCAAGGCTTTTGGCATTTTCTACCGGAATAATAGAAAAAAAACATGTTACAAACTCTTTTATATATATATATCTATTTATTTATATAATATATTCTATTTATTTTTAGTAGAATTAGTAGAATTAGTAGAATATAGATATAGATAGGCTTTTCGGCTACCAATTTCATACTAATATACCAATTTTGCGTTAAAAAATCATTTCGGTTTACTTAAAGAAAAGCATTTAACATGCTTATTTTATTACCAATACTTAAGATTTAGGTATTTTGGCAGGCCGATGTAAAATTAATAAAAAGTGGTTTTTTAAAATAATTGAAAACATTAACCTAACATGCTGTATTTATTATCAATATGTTAAAAAAATAACTGGATACAAAAAAACCAAAATTATCGAAAATGGCCTTTTTTTGACAAAAAATTTCATTTTTTGTAATTTAAAGAAAAGCACTTAACATACTGTAATTATTATCAATACCTTAAAAATAGGCATTTTGACAGGCTGAAAAAAAATAGTAAAAAAAGAAAATTTCAATTTTTGAAAATATTAACTTAACATACTGTATTCTTTACCAATACCTAAGAAAAGGCGCTTTTTTAAAAAAGTGCAAAATTGGCAAAAAATGGCCTTTTTTTTAAAAAAAATAGGAGGCAATCAAATGGGAAAAGCATTAAAAAACACGTTAACAACAATAGCAGTTGCAAAAGGGTTCTCTGATATGATACGGACTAAATATCAGAATAAAAAAAGAAACAAAACCATCATGAATATCCTGGACAGAATAGATAAATATTCTAATACAGCTTTTAATTACTGGAAACAGAATGATAATAACCTGATTTCGTTTTCCAAGAAGAAATTAACGGCTATAGAAAAAGAATTCGGGGACGGTCTGGATGTTACTATTCATACGTCGTTTATCTTGGCAATTCTTGATAATCTTGCCTTAAATTTAAAAGGTGAAAAAAGAAAAGCTATTGAAAATTTGGCAAAAGCTATATTTGCGCTGCATAAGTATTTTGATAAAAACCTTGAAAAGTATACTTTTTATGCTGCGGCTAATAGAATTTCCGTAAAATGGGAGGAATTATCGTGAAAACTTTATTAATTATTACTGTGTTCATAGCTATAGTTTTATCTTGCTGGTTTGTTCGCCAAACTATACAAACAGTAGAAGAATTAACATTATGTCAACAGACTTTTATTGAACAATTAGAAATAAAGGAGGGAATTTACAGTGAAAAAAAATAAGAGAAAGTTTGATCCAATCAGTGAAGCCGGACTAAAGACAATTTTTTACATTGAATATGTTAATTATCCGTCAAGAAAACTTTATTCGCTAAAAGAACTGATTCCTAAAAATTACGATTTAAAAGAAGCTGTAAAATTATGCAAAAAAATGGGATTGGAAGTTCTTTGCGATTACATGGTAGTTCGCAATAGTGATTTCTTAAGAGCCATAGGAGCTATAAGGAGGAAAAAAAATGAGGCATTTTAAAATTGAAGAGTTTCTGTGCCCTTGCTGTGGACGGGGAGCAGAAGAAATGAGCAAAGGTTTACTTTACATGCTTGATACGGCAAGGGATATAGCCGGCATTCCTTTTATTATCAATTCAGGGTTCAGATGTCCTGAGCATAACAAAGAAGTCGGTGGATCGCCAGCAAGCAGTCATTTAGAAGGCGTGGCTGCTGACATTAAGGCTGATAATAGTAAAAAAAGGTATCTTATCGTAAAAGCGTTAATGCAGGCAGGATTTCATAGGATAGGAATAGGGAAAAACTTTGTCCATGCTGATATAGATCCGGCCAAAACAGCATCTTTGATGTGGACGTATTATAAAGAAAAATAAAAAAAAGAAAGCCTGCTATTGTGAAGGGTAACTCGCGCTTGCTTTTTGGCGTCAAGTTCACCTTCTTGTTAGCTGTTCTCTGGGATGATATCCAGATCACCCCAAGAATCATCTATTACCAGTCGATATTTTTTTTTAATTAACTCTGATGCGGGCCAAGAGGAGCCTATACGTTTATATGTACGTTCCCCATTTATCACGACCCAACCAAACCATACAAAAGCCCCTGCGGATTTTAGGTTTTGCCCTGCATAGGTTCTTTGTATGTCAGCAATATCATAACCAATTTCGTCCCTGATTCTTTTTTTTAACCTATTAAAAACAGTCAATCATTTATCCTTTTATCAAAACAGCTAACAGCCCTGCAAGATTCATAGCAGGCTCAAAAAATAGTTAAAGGTTTTTTCCCTTTTTTTTTTAATATACCTGAAGTCCGATTTTTTCGCAACTATTTTTTTGAAAGGAGATTTAATCATGTTTAAACCCACACCGGAAATCACACCACAGAAA
>Ga0190303_1001067_pt1 | contig 11139 bp, 15 predicted proteins | sample 48700701_MG_FD_161672 | JGI IMG/M metagenome (GOLD analysis project Ga0190303, IMG submission 161672) | Hydrothermal vent sediment bacterial communities from Southern Trench, Guaymas Basin, Mexico - 4870-07-0-1_MG | ecosystem: Environmental > Aquatic > Marine > Hydrothermal vents > Sediment ...
GAAAGTGTTAAGAGAAAATTCTTATGTGTAGAATTATATGACCTTGTAAAAATGTCTAGCGTTTAGAATATATATTTATCCTCTTCACATGAAGTTTACCATGCTCCTATTTTAAAAAGAAATTTTGAACTTAAATCAAGATTCCTTAAAAGAAAATTTTTATTATATGGTTTCTCTACACTTCTGAAATGCTGGAATATATATTTATCCGTTAGACATGAAACTCTATATGAAGCTATTTTAAAAAGTGAATTAAAGTATAATGAAAAAAATAAGAAAAGAGAAAAAATGATAATGGTTTTATCAGACTGTTTGGAGTGTTGGAATATATACTATTCTCTCAAGCTTAATCCCATAACACAAACACTACAATAGCTATGAAGATAATGTATAAAATCCATAAGACTCCTATCCATTTTAAAGCTCTATCCAACTCGCTCAAAGCCTTCGTTTTCTTTTCACTTAACTCTTTATCAACTATTGATAATTTTAATGAACACATCTAATACACCTCAAAAAGTGCTATAATCTTCTCTGTAGTTGGGTAAACCCCTCCACTATAACGTACTAATCTAAAACCAGAAATTGGCTTACCACGAATATTATACCTTTGTTGTAGCTCTTTAAATTCTTCAGTTGATAGAACTTTAACACGTACAAATGGATAATACCTATCATAGAACTGATTTATTAAAGCATTAAATACCTTAAGTGCTTGAGCTAAAGTATCATATACAAGTACTCTATCAAATTCTGTATCAACTACTACATACTTCATGTTTTTCACCTAATGGAATATTCCCTCTACCTCGCATTTATTCTTTTTGTAGTATAGAGTATAATCTACAATATCATCATAAGGCTCATTTTTAACTTCAAACCCCATCTCTTTAAGTCTCTTAATTAAAGTTTCACTCATGTCTTTCCTCTTAGCTGGTAAGATGGCATAGCCAAAATCTGGTACTCTCCACTTAGTTAGTAATATTTTAAACATATTATCACCAATAATAAAAATAATGTAAAAAATATTTATTTTTTAACCTATTTCCTATGCATACCTAATGTAAATATAGTAGCTAATAGTGATACTACCTCCAGATGGTACTGTAATCGGAGGATTAATAACATCATAGAAAACTAAGAAATCATGAAAGTAACTATTATTCTCATTATAGTTATCCCATATTAAACCAACCTCAGTTATATTCAAATCACCGTATGAATTAGTCCATTGTGCTCTAAATAAAATCCACATGTGAGTACTATTATAAAATGCCCCAATAGTTTGTATACTAAATCTTGCTATCTCATTATCAAGTTTATACTTATCAATTGAATATTGTGGATTAGTGCCATTACCAATCACTATATCCGAAATTTCAGCTCCAGTTGCATGTGCATCACTAACATCGTTAGTAATTGTGCGAGTTGTACCATCAACATCTACAACCGTATTGTTAAGAACTTGATCGGGAGCGCTTCTTTCAAAAAATGTAAACATGAAGAGCACTAAGAAGTTTTTAGTTGGTGGGTCTCCGACCTTAGTCACCTTCTTAATGATGTTCCCTTGTGCGTCTCTCACGACAATTTCAAGTACTGGTAGCATGTACCTATTGCTCGGTATGAACTCTTTCTTGATAACCACTTTTTGCTTTGGTACTGTAACATAGCCAAGCAAATAGCCAACAAGCAATACGACTACCAATAAACTGATGTGCTTAAGATGTCTCCTACTAATCATACCTATCACAAATAAAATAGTAAAAAATGATGTTTATTTATTTTACCTCTATCCCCAAGCCCAGAACCTATGAGTAGATTCTACTGTAACAGTAATCCATGTACCCTCAGCTATCTCTAATTCAATTGGTTTAGTAAGCATTAGTAAGAAGTACCAATTACTCCATTCTCCAGTTATATCCTTGTATTGAAATAATACGAAAATAGCATATCTTACTCTAATTCTCCTACCTATCATTTTATCAAGCTGTAAGTGACCCTTCTTGAATTCTCCATTTACTTTGTAGATAAATGGAGCGTACTTGAGAGCTAAGTAATACTTGTAGCCTTCTATCTCTTTATTGAAAGATAATATAGAGTCCCCATCACTAACATCAATAGGTACTGGTTTAGTAGCTGTAAGCTTTTCCCATAATCCTTGCCAAAGTCTGTTAAGTAGATTAAGATTTTGAGGATTACGCTCTACAAGTAATGTATTCGGCTTTTGGTATGCTAATTCAATATAGTGGTAAAGCCATTTAGTTCTTTCAAAATCCAAGTATGTAATAGCCTCTACAAATGATTTCCAGTAAGAGCTAGTTACATAACAGTTACAGAATAACCACTCATAAACTTCGCTAAGTTTAGGTATAGTCTCTACTCCAAGTACGCTAGCTAAATAATTGTACATATCAGTATACAATTCCTCAGCTATTTTGTTAAAGGGATTCTGAGTATATCTCCAGTAATCGTAAATGCTTAGAACTAAATCTAGTCTATTTACGACATCGCCATCAACGTAAAGTTCTCCCTCATAAATTGGGAATACAATAAAGATGTAACGTATTTGAGTCCTTGTAGGATTCCCTAACGGGTCTTTAATATGCCATCTAGCATTAATTGATAAACCAATAGTTCTTAACTTCTTACCTTCATACTTTAGAATAATGAACTCTTGCTTACTCTTAATCTTCTTACCATCTATAATGAAACAAGCCTCGATTTCCAAGCCTACCTTTCTAACGAAAAATACTCTGTAAACTAAGGTTGAAAGTATTACCGCAATAATTATAGCGGGTACAATATACTTGATTATTTTATTCATATACAGTCACCTCACGGTAGTACTGAAAAGTATTGTGTTTTAATTGCTGAAAATATCATAACCACGAATATGATGGCTAATACGATGTATAACATTTTCTCTGGTATTCCATACTTGTAGCCAATATATAGTACAAGCAATGATAATAAAGCGATTAATAGTACTCTAAACACGCCAGATACCCATAAAAAAACTAATAATATAAAGAATAATATCGCTAACACTATAACCGCTCCTCCAGTTAGAACGATTTCTCCCTTTTTACCCTTAACAAGCTTGAAAACTGATACTATTACAGAACCTACAATGAACCCAACAATTACAGATAGAGCTAAATCAACCGATGTTATTTGTGTAGCTGAAACATGTAGAGTTTGTTGTATTATTGTTGTAAATGATGCAAATAATAGAGCCATAGTGAAGGTGTAAATGAAGTTTACAATAATCTTTTTCCATGTCAAACCAACGAAGTAACCAAGCAATATTGACATAATTAGAGCTACTGTAAATAATGTTACCGAAATATTTAATCCGCTTACTTTAATGAACTGAGTGGTTACTATTTCATGCTCTGGCATGAATAATGCTGAAACGAGAGCTGTAATAACGGCTAACCCAAACAATAATATGAATACTAATACTATTTTTTCACCGTTCATTTATATCACCTACAAGTTAATTAATTCGTGCGATAATATATATCTTATGACATTAAAAATAGTTCATAAAGAAAAGAAATTGACCATAGAAATCAATACTAAAAAGTATAAAGTGAAATTTGAGATAAAAGCTAAGAAAGAAGATATTTCCAACTTGAACATAGATAAAATAAAATCTTCTATACTACAAATTGTTAATGAGCACTTAGAATAAGGTGATACGTATGATAGATTTAAAGAAAAATATCAGTCTATTATTAATTTATGAGATAGTATTCTTCGCCTCAATATTCGTATCTGGTGTTATTTCGAAGTTAGGCATATTAGCTACTGTAAGAAATATTACGCCATTTCAAATATTCATTAATAATTTTATAATAGCATTAGCCATGACAATACCCTATTTCGGATTCTTCTTTTCACTATTTCATATAATTATGGCTGGGGGAATTGTAGGAGCGAAGTCTGGCTTTTCAGTAGCATTAGCTTATTTCAGCTACCCTCATACTCATTTAGAACTCTTCAGCTATACGTTCTTTGTAATGGTAGGTTACTACTTAATACAACGTGACTTTAAAAATGCGATAATAGAATTCGTGACTGGTACAATACTCTTATTAGTTTCAGCATATGTAGAATACATGACAATGAAAATTTTAATTGGTTAAAGTATGAAGAGTGATAAAATTATACAATTGCTAATGGTGAAGAACCCATTAACAGCGAAAGAGATAAGTGAAAAGCTTGACATGAACATAAAGACTGTATACTACTATTTGAAGATGTTAAAAGATAAAAATCTGATTTTTTCCTCTGATGGTAAGTATTACTTGACAAAAAAGGGTAAACGATACGCTGTAAAGCTTGTATTAAAATCAATATCTGATTATTTGGTCATTGCTACATTATCAACGTTTGGAATAAGCATAGGCTTATTCTACAACATAGTGATTTATGTAGTAAATGCCATGATAATATTATACATAGTCATTAGACTCTTACAAAAGCTGAAAATTATTTAAAAAATAAAAAAATATTTTATTTTTATTTCAAATGAGTTTAGAACCTTAAGCTTGTATAGTTAGTGTTATTTGTGATAGTACTTGAGCCTCGCTATTCCATGATAAATTCTCTTTGTAATAGTCTAAGTCGGCTAGAGATATGAACTCTACTATTACGTTTGCTGAATTACCAGTTGATAATCCCTTACAGTCTAATTCAAATGTTACAGTTATCTCGTTGTAAATTTCCTTTCCAGTACTTGGGTCTTTGTAGCTCTTTAATTGCTCATAAGGTATCTCTATAGCTATTACAGACTTTGTGTTACTCTCATATAGGGTTGTATGAGGTAATGAAGTCTTTATGAGTGATACTGGAGCGTTGATGGTTAATACTATTACAGTCTTGTACTCTCTACCAGTTAATGGGTCTTTTACAGCTCTAAACTCAGTATTTAGAACTGGATTCTTTATCATTAACTTAAATTCTGGTGTATTATCACCAGATACTGTTACGTTGTATGAACAAGTGGCACTTCTTGAAGATGGAGTAGTTTCGGTTAGCTTTGTATATGATGGGTCTAGTAATCTACACTCTACATCTCCGAATTTAGTAATGTATATTGCTTTGACAAACATATCCTCAGACTTTGAGTAGTCTTCTTTAGTTATCTTTATTGTATCAGCATAGAAGTATGTGAGGTTGGTTACTCTGACTATATACTCTTTATCCCTATTTAATGCAAATGGTGAGGTTACTATACCGTTTTCATTAGTATATGCTGTAAATAATCTTACTTTTGATTCAGCATCGAAGACTTCTACTTGTAAATTAGCTACAGTACCTCCAGCAAGTTTATCAAAGAATATCAGTTTTAATGAGGCTTTGGTTGGTACAACTTCAGCTGGTGGTGGAGGAGTTACTGGTTTCATTTTCTCAGCTAGCTCTGAAACGTACTTTAAGACTACTGAAGCTCCGAGCACGAAGGCTAAGAATACACATACTGCTAATATTATAACATATAATATTTTATCCATAGTCCCACGTGATAAAAATAGAAATGAGGTAAATAAAAAAGATTTCGTTTTCTAAACCTTTAGAATCTCTTTTAAGCGATTTATTAAGTCACTAAGTGTATTAAGTATCTCATATGATGGTTTTGGTAACTCTGGTAGTTTAGGTAATTTAAATGGTAGATACTTTAATAATGATGGTAGTGATAAGATTAGCAAGTATAGTGCAAATAATAATGTGATAATGCCTATTGCGACATTAACGGTTTTCATAGTTCTTATTAAAACGATACTCATAACAATTAGTATTAGAGCTGTAAATAGTCTGATTACTGGTTTGCTAAGTAAATATTTGATGTACTTTATAGTCTTTTCAACCTCTTCTGGTATTGGTATCAATGGCTTAGGCTTTGCTTTAACAGTAATTATGAACTGCTTTGAATCTTCTACATTGCTTACACCTACCTCTATCCTCATTACTATTATACCAGTTTGATTTGGAGCATGAAGTGTAGCTGATATTATTGTTTCATTTACAATTGAAAACGTCTTTGAGAAAATAACAGTATTATTCATGTAGATTCTTATGAAACCAGTTTGTGGTGTAATATACGTGCTCCTTATGATTACTGTAATGTTGAAATCTTCATTTTGTACAACTTCATTTGGATAATCAATTCTGTAAATGTATAGCTTTTGTTCTGGAGCTGGTGTAGATGGTGGAGCGACTGGAGTAGTAGTAACGACTTCGGCATAAGATACCCTAATGATTAACGGAGAGTGAGCCTTACCTTTGACTTTTAAAACGCTTTGATTTGAATACCATAACCAGCACTCTTCAGTAGCGTTATACTCTTCTTCACTTGAAACTTCTTTAATTACTGTATCATAAACATAGACTCTTTTTGGCTTTCCAAGTGGTGTATAAATGATAGCCTCTCCGATTTCACCACTTGGTACATCAATTGTTATATTAAGCTCTTTTTTATCCTCAAGCCATGTTAAATTGAGAGGTCTATGAGAACAGAATACTTCGAAATCTTGAGTCTTATTATAGTAGTAGTTAATGATGTACTCCTTTATTGTACTTTGTGTTAATGATTCAATACGGAATAACTTAATAACGTCTTTCCAAGTAGCTGTTATGTTATAATCGCCACTATGAAGAACAAATCTACATTTATTTTCTTCACTCCATGTTGAATTGTAGACTAAAATATAGAAGAGTGATGTTATATTATTTCCCCATTTATCCTTAATTACGAATTCAAATAGAACTTTATCTTGCTTAATTTCAACTTTTGTAAAGAACATATAGCTTTGCGGATTATCTTCGACTTTTGCTGATACTGAGGTAGTAGCCGTAACGCTTTGCGGATTATCACTAACTTCACCAGTAACCGATGTAAATGACTCAGTATACAGTACGTCTAATGAGTTAGCCGTCTCATTGTATTTGATTTCTGTTTGGTATATGGTCGGTATTCTGATAACGTTCTTTTGATACATAGCAATAGTATAACCACAACTAAAGAATACTGTATAAAGTATTAAGTACAAGATAATGATTACATATTTTTCTTTTCCCTTTTTACCCATACACGATACACCATGTTTATTATTAGTTACAACAAAATATTAACTTATAGTGATATGGATATTAGATTATATAACAAATGTCCGAATAGTATAAATGCCTCATTGACAACTCCTTTTAATTTCAGAATTGCGTATACGAGACATACTACAGTCCATGTTATGAATACAGTACCAATAATTTGTAAAGGAGGTACTTTACCTAGTACGGCTATCCATGAATAATAATGTAAAACGCCAAATATGAAATTTGAAAAGACTACTCCGCTAAATAATCCTCCTTTTCCTCCGAGCCTAAAGAAAATGTATGGTATTCCAATATGGAAAAACATAGACTCGCTAAACGCTACAACTACTTGTAAAGCTACAGTACCTAAATAGAGTAGCGATTCTGTAATTTCGTAACCCATTTGAAACTTTAATGGTTTTGTTATGAATATTGCTGATGTTATTTGTGTAGTTATGTAAATGAATAACGTACCAAGTATTGCTGATAACATCGTTCTAGTAGGTTTGTCAAAAATAAATGAATCCCTACCGTAAAGTAGTACTAATAAGAAGAACATAGCTATAGAACCATATAGTAATTTTCCATAAAAATCAGTCCATAGTAGCAATTTATCGTTTTTTAAGATTACAGCAATATATGTAGCCGTACATAGTGAAATTATTGCTGAAACCATTAATGATAAAATTGATGTTAAATCTATTTCGATTCTATTCATACCACATCACCTTTTCATAATTAAAAACACAATTGATGGTACATTATAAATTAGCAATAATAATAAAGATGGTACATGAAGAGTTGAAGATAAATGAGGTAGTGTACAACCGCTGAACCATACTAACACGCTAGCCAAAAACCATGATAAGCTCCATATCCCTATTCTTTGTTTAAATATATATGAAATAAATGAGATGTAAGCAAGAATCATTATGAAAGAGCCGTATACGTTTGTTAAAGCAAATTTATCCCAATAGACTATTGGGTTTGCATAGGTACATATTGATTTTAATGCATTTTTATCGCCATCAACGGCTTTGAGAATTAAATCATAGTGGTTGAAGAATAAATCGCTCCATGCTGGTAATGATAGCAAAATGACTGGTAGTAATGCTGTAACTATTTTTGATAACATAGTGACTATGATAGCTCCGCAAATGAAGGCTATTATTAATAGTGTTTGGGATATTTGCATACTATCACCTACAGATTTTATAAGCAAGATATTCGATATTAAAATTATGCCAATATATTTGATAGTCGTTTATGCAAAGGTTAGAAAACGAGTATTTAGAGTTTTGAGTAAAAAGAAAAGAGATAAATGGGAAATAAAAGAAAATGTAATGAAGATAGGACTACCAGTATTATCCTTTAAAAGTGATAATTTAACATACTATGAATTATTGAATAATGTGAGAATAGCTATGAGACTTTTTGCGAGATTAGTATATTTGCGATATGGTCGAATATTAAAGCCTTGCGACATGACTATTCATATAATTAGACGTTATTTAGAGCCATATTTATCAAGATTTGGAGAACCTCATGGTAAGGAAATCATGCTAATTAAACCGTTGTCATGGGATAGAATAGAAATAGTGAAAGCCGATTTCAGAACAAAAGATGTAGAGAACTTAGCCATATTTATAAAGAGAAAGAAAATGATGGAAAAGTTGAAAGAGGAGAGTAAAGAGAGTGTTATAAGAAAAATGCAAAAGAAGAGGAAAAGAGAGTTGAAAAAAATAAGAAAGATGTTATATTCGTTAAGTTTGCCTTTAACGTCTAAGAGACGTTAAAGATTTTACTTCCTAGTAGCTCTTGCTGGTTTGTATGGCTCTACAACTAATTTAATCTCTTCAAGTCTTTTTCTTGCAGAGGCTTTTATGTGAGACATCTTAGCTGGTAGTATGATAGTACCTATAGGTAACTCCCACTTAGCCATCCAAACACTAGCTCCATGAGGCTTGAAAACTACAGAAACGTATTTGTCTGGAGTGTATATTTCTCCAGTCTCTGTATTTCTTAGTTGATAATCAACTATCTCTTCTGGTTTTCCTTTATGAATAATAGCTCCCATTATATCACCGTGATTAATAATATTCATAGTAGTATATAAAGGTTGTTACGAATAGAGAGGGGGGTACTACCCCCCCTAGTGTATGTCAAACTGATGTTTATACGTGAAAAATTTTTCTACATCAAAATGTGAAATAATATTTGTATGAAAATAGAAGAAAAATTATCATTAATAAAACACGTTGCGAAATTACACCACTTTGTTAAAATGATATCTGAAGAGAAGTATGTAGTAGAGATACCATGCTACAATGAACGTAAGAATTCATATGAAGTGCATAGGCATAAAGTGTATGATATTACTAATCATTTTGAGCTAATGCTTACATCATTTGAAAAGTTGTTAAAAGAACATTTTGAAAATACCTTAAAAATTAGTGTAGGTAAGAAGATTGAAGACTTGTTGAAAATGAAGAATACTATATCAATATATAGCACGTTTAAGCCATATCATATAATTTCTATTTCGTTAATCTTATTGTTTATCTCAATGTATTTCAGCCTTAAGAATACATTACTTTATACCATTTTGGGAGCTGTAACGATTTTGCTATCATTGTACTTTTGGATTAAGTCAATGAGAATAAAGTTCATAGTGTTGTTTAGACCGTTTATAAAAAATAAATATAGTTCTAAAGTGAATCCAGTTATCTTTAAGTATATAAAATATAGAAAATCCATATTCTCACTAGTTACTATCATAATATATTATCCAATGATTTATGAATTTGAACTTGCTGATATACAAGAACTTAAAGCGTTCATTAGTGTACTATCTACAGCACTTGACAATATATTTGTAATTGAATATGCATACCAGAAATTGCTTGAGCAAAGTATAGAAATCGAGCATTTGAAAAAGTTGTTAAAACACTATCAGTACTTAGCTAATGTGTATAAAGAACAAGCTAATAGGTACTTAGAGGCTTACGAAGAGGTCGCTAGTGAAATGCCTATAAAGAAAAAGAGAAAATTGTTTAGGTGAATATAAATGTCAATTGAAATGATTAGTAGAAAGAAGATATTAAATGACATATATAAGGAAATTGTTGATAGAAGTAAAGTTATCAAGAGTACTGGTGAAGAGGTCAGAAAATTAGCTTTAACTATACACGACATATGGGATAATGCTGAAAAGTTGTACTTTTATTTGTCAAGAATTGAACAAGAACTTAGCACTATAATAGGCTACAACATAGCTAGTGGTAGTTATAAAGTAGAGTTTGCTGAAGAAAGTGAAGAAAGCTCAAAAACTGCATTTATATTTATTCCGTTTAGGAGGAGTGAAAGTAGAAAAATCTCTAAAAAGTTAGATGAGCTTTTAGAAAATTATACGATAATAAGGAAACTGTTAATAAAAATAATAAATGCTAAGAAGAATCCCGATATAGCATATCTGATTAAAAAGACTATAATAAAGTATGACTTAGAGTATTTAATTAATCAGACATTAAATGATAGCATAAGACTAATTGACGCCGTGCTCAATGCATGGAAAATATTACTGAATAAGCTTATGATACCACAACAGCTCGAAATTAAAACGAGAAGAAAAACGTAATCATTTTTTAAATAATAATTATTATTTAGGTGATTTTTATGATGGACGTTTTGACGTTACAAGAGATTATAGAGTATATTCTTGTAGGTAGATATATATCGGCTATCGAAATGCTACTCAACATAGCCGAAGCAAGTAACTTAGTTGATATTGAAGAGATACGTGATAGATTATTTAATTTACTAAAAGTAGCAAGAAGTAGAAAAGTGAACTCTGAAGATGTTATATCGTTAGAAGAGATACTTGAAGAGTACGGCGATGTTGAAGAGCTACTATTCCAGTATTATATGTGTAAAGAAATTGTGAAATTGATTAGGGATATATCGGTATATAATCCTTTATTTCTTGATTTGTTTGATGGATATATAACTGGTAATATTGATGTACTACTTGGATACAGAGAT
>Ga0190303_1001070_pt1 | contig 11129 bp, 9 predicted proteins | sample 48700701_MG_FD_161672 | JGI IMG/M metagenome (GOLD analysis project Ga0190303, IMG submission 161672) | Hydrothermal vent sediment bacterial communities from Southern Trench, Guaymas Basin, Mexico - 4870-07-0-1_MG | ecosystem: Environmental > Aquatic > Marine > Hydrothermal vents > Sediment ...
TGGGTACCGCCTGTGCGGCCGCTTCATTATTAACCGTAATACGCACCCATTCAGACCCGGCACGTGCCAGGTGCTCAATCTGGTTGGTTGTGCTCTCAATGTCTGCAGTATCCGTATTGGTCATGGATTGAACCACAACCGGCCGACCACCACCAATAATGTACTGACCTACCCGCACCTCGGTGCGTTTTTGTACCCCAGATTGCAGCATCACAAAAAACCTTTAAAAGATTGAAGCATTATAATAGGGCGCGGGCCTCTATCTCCTGAAACTTTATCTCTAGGATAAAGCCTTACCTAAAATTCGCAATAATACCCAGCAGATCAACGACCCTGTTTGAATAACCCCACTCATTATCGTACCAATTGAGCGTTCGCAGGAACCTGCCGCCCGTGACATGGGTGAAGGCTGCATCGTAAACCGATGAACAGGGGTTGCCGATAATATCTGAGGAGACCAGTGGTTGTTGCGAGTACTGCAAAATCCCCGCAAAGTTATCCGATGCCTGCGCTGTTCTCACTGCCTGATGCACCTCCTCTACTGTGACCTCTCGGGCCAGCTCTACAAACAGGTCGACCACCGATCCATCCGGTACCGGTACCCGGGTTGCGATGCCATCCAGCTTGCCCTTGAGTTGAGGTAATACAATACCAACAGCCTTGGCCGCGCCAGTAGAGGTGGGGATGATATTTTCTGCAGCGGCACGACTACGTCGCCAGTCGGTGTGGGGTACATCGGCCAGTCGTTGATCATTGGTATAGGCATGCACCGTATTGATGACACCCTCAATGATCCCGAAGTTATCATCCAGGACCTTAGCCATGGGTGCCAGGCAATTAGTGGTACAACTGGCATTGGATATGATTCTATGCGCTGGAATTAAGCCGTCATCGTTGACACCCAATACAACGGTATAATCGATCTCATCCTTGGCCGGAACCGTTAAAATAACGCGCTCTGCACCCGCATCCAGATGCTTGTTGATACTGGACCGGTCACGAAAGATCCCCGTTGCTTCAATGACCACGTCTACACCCAGATCTTTCCAGGGCAGGTTGGCCGGATTAGGCTCTGCAATCATCTTGATCCGATCTCTGCCTGTTAGCAGATAATCGCCTTCGATACTCAACTCGCCCTTGAAAGAACCCATAACGGTGTCATGTTTGATCAGATATTTCAGCGCATCGTTGTCAAACAGATCATTGATGGCAACAAGGTCTAAGTCTTCCCGCTCGTGTAGAATGCGCAATACTGAGCGCCCAACTCGCCCCAGACCATTGATAGCGACTCTCATTCGGCACTCTCCTGAGGATCAATGTTACGATAAAGATTCAGAACATCCATCATCCGGCAGGCCTGGCTGAGGCCGTTATCGTACCAGCTTAGAGTTTTAACCATCTTCTGGCCCGCTTTGACTGACGCGCCCATATCATATACGGCTGAGTGCCTGTCGCCGATAATATCCGATGACACCACAGGATCCTTTGCCAATCCGATCAGGTCAGGGTATTGCCGTGCACCCTCGCGCATCGCCTGATTGATCTGCTCAACGCCATGTTCTGCGTTCTTCATAACCAATGTTAGATCCAACAATGAACCTTTTTGAACCGGTACATTTAAGGCGGACCCTGCCAGCCTTCCTTTGAAATGAGGCAGAATTTTACTTACCCAGTAGGCAGACTCATTGTTATTGGGAATAATGTTTTTTGCGGCCGAGCGACTGCAGCGATAGTCGTTGCCTGCACAATCTTGCAATGACTGGTCACTGGTGTAGGCGTGCAGAGTGACCATGTTCGCATAATCAATGCCGAGCTTTTCATCCAGTACCTTGAGTAAAATTGCCAGTGCATTGGTTGTTGAAGACCCTGCGGAGATTAGCCGATCATCATCAGATATCTCACTTTCATTGATACCCGGCAGGATGACCTTGTCAATTCCATCGGCGGGCAGTGTAGAGATCATGACCCGGCGAACACCACTTTGAAGGTGTGTTTGCATCTGCTCCCGATTATTAAAACGGCCGGTACAGTCCAGCACAATATCGACGTCGAAGAGATCCCACGGAACAGTACACACAGTTGAACCGGTCAGAATGCGGGTACGGAATTTGTTATGTTCCAGGTGATCATCAGCCAGCTTCACCCGGGTTGGGTTATAACGATCATAGGTAAGTAGATAGTGTAGAATATCGGGCCTGGCAATATCGTTGATGACGCTCACTTCTGTATCATCACGCTCCAGCGCAAGCCGGTACAGGTGCCTTCCTATGTGACCAAACCCCATAATGCCGATGCGAAGAGGGTTACCCATAGTATTTATCCCTTGTCGATTGCGACAAAAACATGCTTTTCTTAGTCCGGATAATGCATGAATCGTATGCAATTTTGCTGGTCTATTGATGATTCCGCAATAATTTTCTGGTAAAACCAATAGGTTGAACAATCTTTATGCAAATTTACGAGATACCCGGACTAGAAAGGACGCCCGGAGTATCTGTGGAGCAGCCCTTGCCGAGGGCTGCCTCATTACTTGATGACGTGGATATCAGGACGAGGCAATAAAGGGATGCTCTGCGTCAGTGTTGGCAGGTGTTGGGCAATACCGATAGGCGTATTAACCCGTTTTTTCTGAAAAACTATGACGCAATACAATGGTTTCAGCTCTATCTGGCCCTGTTGATATAATATCAACGGGTATTGCTAGCGCCTGCTCAATATAGTCGATGTAGGCACGGGCATTGGTTGGCAGGTCTTCCAGTGATTTTACCCCGACTGTGCTTTGGCTCCAGCCAGGCAGCTCTTCGTAAACGGGTGAGCTGTTGAGCATCGCGTCAGAACTGAACACTCCGTGCTCCTGAACACCTTGCCCTGCATAACTCACGCAGACCTTGATAGTTTCCAGGCCGTCCAGTACATCGAGTTTAGTCAGACACAGTCCTGTGATGCTGTTGATCTGCATCGAATGTTTGAGTGCGACCAGGTCAAGCCAGCCGCAGCGCCGTGCCCTGCCAGTGGTTGAGCCAAATTCATGGCCACGCTCGGCTAGATGCTGTCCGGTTTCATCAAAGAGTTCGGTTGGAAACGGGCCGGCCCCCACTCTGGTGGTGTAGGCTTTGGTGATTCCTAAAATATAATCAAGGTAGAGCGGGCCAAAGCCACTGCCGGTACTCGCGCCCCCTGCTGTAGTATTTGAAGAGGTCACAAATGGATAGGTGCCATGGTCAATATCCAGTAGCGAGCCCTGGGCACCTTCAAAAAGCAGGTTGCGACCTTCATTGCGATATTGGTGCAGGAGCCCGGTTACATCTACAATCATCGGTTCAAGTTGTTCTGCCTGAGCAAGAGCCTGGTCAAGTACTTCCTGATAATCCACTGCATCTGTATTGTAGTATTTTGTCAGAGAAAAGTTATGATAATCCATTACTTCCCGGAGCTTTTCGGCAAACAGTTCAGGGTTTGCCATATCACCCAGACGTAATCCACGCCGGGCTGCTTTATCTTCATAGGCTGGGCCGATGCCACGACCGGTGGTGCCAATTTTAGCATTGCCACGCGCCTGTTCTCTCGCCTGGTCCAGACAGATGTGATAGGGAAGGATCAGCGGACAGGCAGCACTGATTCGGAGCCGATCCCTGACCGGTACTCCTCTTTCCTCGAGCCCGCTAATCTCTTTCAGCAAGGCTTCTGGCGACAGAACAACCCCGTTACCGATCAGGCAAAGTACCCCCTCCCGGAGAATGCCAGAGGGGATCAGATGAAGAACGGTTTTTTCACCATCGGTTACCAAGGTATGTCCGGCATTGTGTCCGCCCTGAAAGCGCACCACGGCCTCGGCCTGGTCCGTCAACAGATCTACGATTTTACCCTTGCCTTCGTCACCCCACTGGGTGCCCAAAATTACTACGCTTTTGCCCATTTTCCTCAAGATCTCAATTGATTAGAGTGTTTCAACCTGCCATTGGCCTTTTTTGTTGACCAACCGCCTTTGGTGAGATGTTTGGTGCTCCTGTAGATCCTCTGCTTTCAGCTGGCAGATAACGACCTCTCCGGATGCCCGCAATTTTTTGATTGTTTGTTGCAGAGCAGGATCATTACTGTTCGGTGCCATGATAGCAAAATTTTCGAGAGACTCTTGCTTTACCCTGCCTAGCAGCAATTTCAAATCTGTACTGAATCCGGTTGCTGGCCTTGCACGGCCAAACACTTCTCCAATATCATCATAACGCCCGCCTTTGGCCACAGCCTGACCAATGCCTGGCAGGTAGGCTGTAAATGCAATGCCCGTATGATATTGGTAGCCGCGTAGTTCCGCCAAATCGAAATAAAGCGCTACTTCCGGATGTGACTCCTGGATGGACTGGGCTAACGAGGTCAGCGTTTTGAGTGCTGCTACTGCTTGTGGCGGGGCATCTTTAAATTGATTAGCCGCCTGGGTTAGCACCGAAATATCGCCGTTAAGATCGGTCAGCCCCGCCAGGATATCCGCTATGCTCTTATTCTCCACATGCTCTGCTACAAAAGCATGAACCTCGGCATTGGACTTTCGCTGTAGTTTCGAAAAGAGTTCAGTTTCCTGAGCAGTGGATAATCCGGCCTGCGCAACCAGGCTGCGATAAATGCCCACATGCCCCAGATCCAGATGAATTTTAGTTGCGCCGGTTATCTTTAAAGATTCAAGCATCAGATTGATAATTTCAATATCCGCAGCCAGTCCGGCGCAGCCATAGAGTTCAGCGCCCATCTGCAGGGGGCAGCGGGAGGAGAGTTGATTGGGGGCGCGAGTGTGCAGAATACTGCCGCCATAGCATAGGCGTACCGCGCCCTCGCGATTAAGGCTATGGGCATCGATTCGTGCCACCTGGGGCGTCATATCGGCCCGAATCCCCATCATTCTGCCGGTCAGCTGATCGGTCACTTTGAAAGTTTGTAGGTCCAGATCTGAGCCCATCCCGGTTAATAGTGATTCCAGGTACTCGATAAAGGGCGGGATCACCAGCTCATAGCCCCAGCTACGATATAGGTCCAACAGGTTTCTACGCAGAATTTCCATGCGCCAAGCCAGTGGAGGAAGTACTTCCTCAATGCCGTCTGGTAATAACCAGCGATTTGAGTCTGTCATGCCTGTTCTCTCTCAATTGATTTTTGACAGTCAAATTATTTAATTAGATAGAGGATCCCGGTGCCTGCCAGCATGCTCAATAAGCCCATTGCCCGCATATTAAAATCATCCACCTTGGCAACCATTACTACCATTTTCCGCCAGCGGTGTGGCGCCAGAAAAGGGATAATGCCCTCTATGATCAGCATTAAACAGAAGGCGATTGCTAATTCATGCCAGAAATCCAAACCTCTGCTCTCCTGATCGTGCCACAAATTCTGACATAAAAAAGGCCGGGTAGACCCCGGCCGTCTATTTCTCTAGCGTGCTTAGGGCTGTTTTACCTTATCTCCGGGTTCTTTAAATATCTGAAGAACTCACTGTCCGGCTCCAGTACTATCAGGTCGCTCTTGTTGCCGAAACTCTTTTTGTAGGCGCCCAAGCTTCTGTAGAAAGAGTAGAACTCACGATTCTTATTATACGCTTGTGCATAGATAGATGCGGCCTTGGCATCCCCATCACCCCGTAGTTTCTCTGCATCTCGGTAGGCTTCAGCTTCTATCACCACCTTTTGTCGGTCGGCATCAGCGGAAATACCCTCTGCAAGCTCTTTACCTTTGGCTCGATGATCTCTGGCCTCGCGCGCTCGTTCGGAAGCCATCCGGGAAAAGACAGAGTTGCTGACTTCCGGTGGCAGGTCGATCCCCTTAATCCGTACATCGATAACCTCTATCCCGAGCTCCTCCTGAGCAATCAGGTTCAACTGTCGAGTCAAGGTGGTCATGAGTTCATCACGCTGACCGGAAACTACCTCGTGCATGGAGCGTTCCGCTACCTGATTTCTCAGCCCGGTTTCAACTCGGGATGCCAGAATTCTTGCTGCAACAAATTCATCTCCAGAAGTCGCCGTATAAAATTTCTCTACTGAGCGAATACGCCATTTAACAAAGGAGTCAACAATGACCGCTTTCTTCTCCAGGGTCAGATAACGCTGGGGGCTAGCATCCAGGGTCATCATGCGGCCATCAAAGATTCGCGCCTTATTGACCACTGGGAGCATAAAATGCAGACCCGGAGGCACATCAGCCTTAACCACTTCGCCAAACTGCAGTAATACAGCCCTTTCCCGCTCGGTGACGATGTAGAGGCATTGCGAGCCGATAATTAGTAGCGCCAGAATGGTAATTAAACCTGCCAGTGTTTTGGTGCTCATCTTAACGACCCTCCCTTAAGCGACCCGAGGACTGACGTTCACGTATTTTTTCAATGACCTGGTTGGTTAATTCATCCAGATCACGCGGCCCGACCGTGCCTGTTGGTAGCTGGCTTGTGCTGGACTGGGTTAGCTTATCCAGTGGCAGGTACAGCATGTTATTCCCGCCCTTAACATCCACCATGACTTTGGAGGTGCTGCCCAGCACCTGTTCTAACGTGTCGATATAGAGGCGCTCACGCGTTACTTCCGGAGCTTTCTCATACTCGATTAATAGCTTGGTAAAACGTGCAGATTCACCCACTGCACGGGCGATGACCTCCTCTCGATAGGCGTTGGCCTCTTCGCGCAATCTTTGTGCGTAACCCCTGGCTTCGGGTACCACTTGATTGGCATAGGCTTCAGCTTCATTTTTAACTCGCTGCTCATCCTCGCGCGCTTTGATGACATCATCAAATGCCGACTGAACCTCTTTAGGTGCCCGGGTGTTTTCGATATTCACTTTGCTGATACCAAGCCCCGCTCCATAGCGTTCAAGATAACTCTGCAGACGTTCCTGTACTTTGCTGGCGATCAGTTCCCGCCCTTCGGTAAGAACCCCGTGCATTTCCGAGCTGCCGACCACGTGACGAAGTGCGCTTTCAGTGGCGTGTACCAGGCTGATCTCAGGATCACGTACATTCAGATAAAAATCCTTTGGGTTGCTGATCACGTACTGTACAGACAAGTTGATCTCGACGATATTTTCATCTTCCGTCAGCATCACACCCCGTGAGTTATGTGTTCTTACCTGGGTCACGTTGATCTTGTTGACGCTGTCAATCAGGGGGGGGTTCCACTGCAAGCCTGGCGAGACTGTCTCTAAAAACTTACCCAGACGCAATACTACGGCCCGCTCCTGCTGGTCTACCGTATAAAATCCACCCGCAGCCCAAAGCACGGCAAGTGCGACAATTATAATAACTGGCAGACCGCGACTGATTTTACCAGAAGGCGCAGATCCACCCCCTTTGCCACCAAAGAGTTTGCTCAGGCCATCCTGCATCTTTTTTATGACCTCATCAAGATCGGGAGGGCCTTGTTCATTCTTGCGCTTTCCGCCCCAGGGATCCTGGTTGTTTGAATTACCCGGTTCATTCCAGGCCATATTGATCTCCATTAACCATAGTTTTGCTGCTCATGCTAGATTTATTTGTTAGCTCGACGAAACAGGTTGCACTTAAAATAAGTGGGTTGACCCGCATTTTAGAGACCCGTGCCGGTACCTGCAAGCACATTTGCTGGCTTGTCGGTCGGCTGTCCGATACCTCGGCCTCGTAATCGTTCATAATCCCGTTTTGGCATCTTGAATTCGAGCACATATTCTCCCAATTCCGTGACGGATTCTTTGCGGACAACTCCTTGCTTATACAGGTCTGACCTCAATTTCCCCATAGTGGAACTCAGGGTGATTTCGCCACAAACCATCTCTTGCGCCAGGCGTTCACGAATAGCCTGTTCCAGTAGCGGCAACCCTTCGCCTGTTTGTGCGGAGACCCAGACTCTCCAGGGCAACCCCTCTGCATCTCGATCTATACGGGGCGAAAAATCAACCAATTGGTCAATTTTATTAAAAACCATCAGGCTTGGGACCTGTTCGGCATGAATCTCATTCAGTACAGCATCTACCTGCTCAATATTGGCATCCCGGTTATCATCTGAAGCATCGACCAGATGCAGCAATAGACTGGCTTCGCTGGTTTCCTGCAGTGTGGTGCGGAAAGCTTCTACCAGCTTGTGCGGCAGATGGCGGATAAATCCTACGGTATCTGCCAGCACGACAGGCCCCAACTCAGCAATATCCAGCCTTCTAAGTGTGGGATCCAGAGTAGCAAACAGCTGATCTTTTACATAAACATGGGCGCGGGTTAAAGCGTTGAAGAGGGTTGACTTGCCTGCATTGGTATAACCTACTAGCGCCAGTGTCGATAATTCGGCTTTTTTGCGCGCACGTCGACCCTGGTCCCGCTGTTTCCGCACACGATCCAGCTTTTTGCTGATCGTCTTTAACCGTACTGCTAGCAGCCGCCGGTCTGTTTCAAGCTGTGTTTCCCCGGGTCCACGCAAGCCGATGCCACCTTTTTGTCGCTCAAGGTGGGTCCAGCCTCTGACCAAGCGGGTCGACATGTATTCCAGCTGTGCTAGCTCGACCTGTAGCTTACCCTCGAAGGATCGTGCCCTTTGGGCAAAAATATCAAGAATCAGGCCGGTTCTGTCTAAGACGCGGCATTGAACTTCACTCTCAATGTTGCGTTCCTGGCTGGGCGACAATACATGATTGACAAGTACCAGGTTAGCCTCTGAGCTCTGCACAAAAGACTTTATTTCGTCTATTTTACCTGTGCCGATATAATATTTAGGATTAGGGTGCGATAGTTTTACGGTAACCAAGCCTACAGAGTCAGCTCCTGCAGACTTGGCCAGCTCTTCAAATTCCTGGCAATCCTCCTGCTCGGCCTCATCTGAAAGCTCCAGATGAACCAGAACGGCCCTCTCTCCATGTTGTGGACGATCAAAAAACAATAACTACACCAAGCCTGGTCAGGTTATAACTATGTTAGGCGTTTGGATCAGTCGTTGGCATAACTACATTTCTCGCGGGTACCACAGTGGATACAGCGTGCTTGTAGACCAGTTGACTGATCGTGTTTTTCAGTAAAATAACAAATTGATCAAAAGACTCAATCTGTCCCTGTAATTTGATCCCGTTCACCAAAAAAATTGAAACGGGAACCCGTTCTTTACGTAACGCGTTCAAAAAAGGGTCTTGTAACGAGTGCCCCTTTGACATTTTAATGTACTCCTGTATGACTCCGGCGGGGCCGGATTGTAGGTTATTATCTCGCGGCCAAAATAATATCAATAATATAAATACGGCCAAGCCGCCTATGATAACTGCTAACTCAACACTATTGTAGTGAATTTTTTACTAGGTTTATCAAACTCCCATCTGACAGCTTTGTTTCACTGCCATCCAGCCACTGCAGATTAGGCCAACGACGCAGCCAGGTTAACTGTCTTTTTGCCAGCTGCCGAGTAGCGGCCATCCCTTTTTGTACCATCTCATCGTAACTGGAAGTACCCTCCAGATAATCCCAGACCTGCCGATAGCCCACCGCTTTCATCGAGGGCATTAGCGGGTTTAGATCACCCCTTTGCTGCAATCGTCCCACTTCTTCAAGAAAACCATTTTTTAGCATCAGCTCAAAACGCTGGTTAATCCGGGTGTGCAGTTTAGATCTGTCACCCGGATCAATTGCGAAATGTCTGATTGAGTATGGCAGAGCCATCTGTTGGCTGTTTTTCTGCCAGTGTACACTCAGGGGAACTCCGGTGATCTCATAGACCTCCAGTGCCCGTAGTAACCGCTGAGGGTTGTTAGGGTGAATCTTTTGTGCGGCCAGTGGATCAATCCGGGCAAGCTTGGCGTGCAGCGCTCCCCACCCTATAAGTTCAGCTTCTTTTTTGATCTGTTCACGCAGCGCCTCATCTGCAGAGGGAAGATCCGCAATACCCTCAACCAGCAGCTTGAAATAGAGCATGGTACCACCCACTAAAAGGGGTATGCGCCCACGACTGATAATCTCCTGCATCTCTGTTAACGCATCAGTGCGGAATCTTGCCGCAGAGTAGGACTCGGCAGGGTCGCAAATATCTATCAGGCGATGGGGTGCCAGAGCAAGTGTATCGGCATCTGGCTTGGCCGTACCTATGTCCATTCCCCGGTACACTAATGCTGAGTCTACGCTGATGATGTCGCAGGGCAATCGCTGCGATAACTGTACCGCCAGCTCTGTTTTACCCGATGCTGTCGGGCCCATCAGAAAGATAACCACAGGTTTTTCAGCTTGAGAGGTCACAGGCTATCGCCCACGCAGAAAGAGTTTGTCCAGATCCAGCATTGACAGCTGAGTCCAGGTAGGCCTTCCGTGATTACACTGACCGCTCCGTTCAGTTTGCTCCATTTCGCGCAATAATCCGTTCATTTCCGGCAGCGTAAGGCTGCGGTTAGCCCTTATAGAGCCATGACAGGCCATAGTAGCCAGTAACTCGTTAATATGTTCTTGTATGCGGTTGCTTTCTCCATATTCAAGCATATCGGTCAGCACATCTCTCACCAACTGCTCAGCATCTGCTTGCGCCAGTAACACCGGCATCGCTCTTATCAGCAGCGTTTCTGGTCCCATACGTTCGATATCACAGCCCAGTTTTGAAAAAACCGTCCTGTTTTCTATCGCACAACAGGCTTCGCGTTCACTGACTGCAAAAGAGAGCGGGATCAATAACGGTTGGCTAGCCAGTTGCTCATTCGCCAAACTCACCTTCATCTTTTCGTAGGTAATGCGCTCATGAGCGGCATGCATATCCACAATTACCATACCCTGTTTATTTTGTGCCAGAATATAGACGCCCCCAAGCTGCGCCAGCGCAAAACCCATGGGTGGAGGATCACCCGCCTGCTCTGGCAGTGCCGGTGAAACCTTGTTCATGCTTATTTTTCCGACAGAATCACGCAGTACGCGGTAGGGTAAGCCGACATCTGTAACCTGTAGAGGGGGCTTGCTCGAATGGATCGACAGGCTTGTCTGGTGCGGTGGCGGCGAGGAGGGATCTGCCTCTGGTTGCCTGGCCGTCAGTGGCTCTTGTATCTCAGTGGGGCAGGCATTGGCTATCGCCCGGTGCAGGCTGGAAAAAATAAAGTCATGTACCGCTCTGGTATCACGAAACCGCACCTCGTGCTTTGTGGGATGGACATTAACGTCAACCTGCCCTGGGGCT